>Ga0209281_1000443_pt1 | contig 59526 bp, 50 predicted proteins | sample MedtruBG_FD_187514 | JGI IMG/M metagenome (GOLD analysis project Ga0209281, IMG submission 187514) | Root nodule microbial communities of legume samples collected from California, USA - Medicago truncatula BG (SPAdes) (version 2) | ecosystem: Host-associated > Plants > Roots > Nodule | place... | reverse complement strand
ACTCAGGCGGGGTTGAGCTGCCGGGAGCAGCGAAAGAGAACGATCGTCGGGAACGAATCGCGAACGACCCCGAATGTTTGGGTGATAGCCGGTGGGTTTACCGCTTCAGCGGCGATGAGCTCGCCGGGCGCCTGGGTTGCCAGGGAGATGGCGTAATCTCCCTGGCACGTTCACCGTGCCGGGAACGTGCAGGGAAAACCGATCTATGGGTGAACGGAACTCCGCAAAGTAACAGAATCCCATCGTGGTTTGGATCCCCTCTTCCCGGTGGGGAGAGGACCAGGGTAAAGAGCTCAACCTTCAAGACTTACTCATATCACTCAGCAGCACCGCAATACTCTTGCCGCCTTCCGTTTGCTCAAGCGCAATTTTCACCGCAATGGTCAGCGGAACGGAAAGCAGCATTCCCACCGGGCCGAGCAGCCAGCCCCAGAAGATTAACGACAGAAACACCACCAGCGTCGACAGCCCAAGCCCGCGGCCCATCATTCGCGGCTCAAGAATGTTGCCGAACACCAGGTTAATCAGCAGATAACCCGCCACGACGATCAGGGTTTCATACAGTCCGCTAAATACCAGGACCTGCACCACGGGCGGGATAGCGGCCAGCACTGAGCCGATGTTTGGAATGTAGTTCAGCGCAAAGGCCAGCAGACCCCAGATAAAGGCAAAACGAACGTCGAGCGCGGCGAGCATGCCCCAGACCACCAGCCCGGTCACGATGCTGATTGCCGTTTTCAGCACCAAATAATGGCTGACGCTGTCCAGCGCGCGCTGAATGGCGCCCATCCCTTCTTCGGGGCGAGACATCAGCTGTTGCAGTTTGCGCGGCAGTTGAGGGACTTCAATCAGCATAAACACCACGGTGAGCAGCAGCAGGAAGATGGAAGACATCGCGTTGGAAAGCTGGGTCAGCAGGCTGGTCACCAGCGTCATCAGGGCGTTAGGATCGACGTACTTCATTAATTCGTCGACGGAAACTGAGATCCCCACACGCTGCAGCCAGGGCTCAATCGTCTTTAACGGCACCACCAGCGAAGAGCGATATTGCGGCAGGGTTCTCGCCAGCTCGTTAAGCGAGGTGCCAAGATAGGCCAGCAGTAGTACCATGCTCAGAATAATCACCACGATAACGAGGCTAATTGCCAGCACGCGTGGCACCCGCAGTCGTTCGAGGCGACGAATCAGCGGGTTAAGAATAACGGCAATAAACAGCGCCAGAATAAAAGGCACGATGATATCCGCTGCGGCTTTTATTCCCACCAGAATAATGACCAGCATGCCCAACATAATCACGGCCTTCAACGCCTTGAGAGTAATGATCGGTTTTGCCATTGTTGCTGATTCTCCAGTGTGACGGGGCAAAAAAATAATACACCGCCAGTAAAAAGTTCATCCATTAATTACGCTATTTTAACCGTTGAAAACAGTTTAATACATTACGGCATGGGCGATACGCAGCGTAAAGGAGTGTAAATGTCAGGCGCTAACATACCGAATTATGGTATAAAATCGGCGTGTTTAACTACCGAGGACAATTTTCTATCCGCAACTGACGAGAAGCAACAACGCGGATAAGTTGGAAATATTATGGACAATATGTTCAGCACTTCATTAAATCAGCATTCTATTTTTATCACTTCTACATCTTCACTCTCTGGTGAGCAGCACTGGCGCAACGCGCTTTAGTCCCTTTCTTCTGACAATTTTTCTGGTTTTTTAATTTGCCCTTGCTCGTCGTTTGACGTGGCTCGCAGGCTTTGCGCAGCACTATTTTCTCTGTCAGGAGAGAAATCATGATTTACTGGATTTTACTGGGATTAGCTATCGTCGCCGAAATTACCGGCACCTTATCCATGAAATGGTCAAGCGTCAGCGAAAATAACACAGGTTATATTTTCATGCTGGTCATGATCGCGCTTTCTTATATTTTACTGTCGTTTTCGGTGAAAAAAATCGCCCTTGGCGTGGCCTATGCCATGTGGGAAGGGATTGGTATTCTGTTTATTACCTTATTCAGCGTTCTGCTGTTTGATGAGTCCATTTCGCCGCTGAAAATACTCGGCCTGACCACGCTGGTTGTCGGTATTGCGCTGATTAAATCGGGTACGCGAGCGAAAAAATCTCGTCCGGTGACGTCAGAGAAGGGGGATCATCATGCCGTCGTTTGAGTGGATTCACGCTCTGTGGCTGCTGCTGGCAATCGTTCTGGAAATCGCCGCCAATATATTATTAAAACACTCGGACGGTTTCCGTCGCCCGCTGTACGGCGTCCTGTCTCTGCTGGCGGTTCTGGCGGCATTCAGTGCCCTGGCGCAGGCGGTTAAAGGCATCGAATTATCCGTGGCCTACGCGCTGTGGGGCGGCTTTGGTATTGCCGCGACCGTGGCGGCGGGCTGGATCCTCTTCGGCCAGCGCCTCAACCGCAAAGGTTGGGTTGGCCTTGCTTTACTGCTGGTCGGGATGATTATTATCAAAATTGCCTGATCTATCACGCTGCCCGTTAATTATCGGGCAGCGCTTTCCTCAAGGTGTATTACGCTTATTTAACGGCAATAGAAATTCTCTAAATTAAAAAGCCGGAAATCTCCATATTATTTCACTGAGAAGAGAGATGAAATTGCGTAATCCTCTTAGCTGGAAAAGTACGCCCGTTGCCGGAACCCTGTTTGCCATGGTTTTTATGGCAGGGATCGGGCTGATCGTTTCTACCCTCGCGCTACTCTACCTGTCACTTCACCTTATCAGCAGCAAAACCAATGAGATAGATGAACACCGCAGCGCGCTGTCGGTGCAGGGGGCAATTCAGACCTCGGTAAACCGCGTGTGGGCGTTGGTGATAGACAACGCCGTCTGGGATGACGCCGTGAATCAGGTTTATCGCCCGGTACTGGACGTGAACTGGCTGTATAACACCTGGGGCGCGGGCTACAAAATCAATAACCTTTATGACGGCGTTTACGTCCTGGATGAGAGCTTCAACATCCTCTGGGGTTCTTTTCGCGGCCAGCGAGTGGCGGGGCGGGATATCAGCCAGCTGGGTAAGGGTTTTGAAGCTCTGGTTCATCAGAATGCTCAAACGCTGAGGGACGATAAAAAGATTTTCGCCGGTATCACCCAGACAGAATACGGCGTGTCGTTTATCGGCATTGGCCTGATTCGCCCGATGCTGGGGCGGCTTCAGGTGCGCGACGCCACGCGGCGTTATCTGGTGATTGGCCGCCAGATTAATAGCGGCATGCTTAAAGAGCTGGGTAACACGTTTCAGATTGAAAATCTGCGCTTAATGCCCGGCCCGTCGACGTCGGCCAGCGTACCGTTAAACAGTACGTCAGGCGAGACGCTGGGCTACCTGAGCTGGCGGCCAAGGCTGCCGGGCGCGGAGGCGGCACAAGCGGCGTCGGCCGACATTATGCGCATTGCCGTGCTTGCAGCAGTATTGATTCTGCTATTTATCGCCATCAGCAGCCTGGGGTTGTACAAGCTTGCTCGTGGCGAAAAGCAGGCCAGAACTATCGCGCTGACCGACTGGCTCAGCCATTTGCCTAACCGCCGGGCGTTGATCGAGCGGCTGGAAACCATCAGTAAGCGCGGTGATACCGATGAGAAAAGCGTGGTGTTTATCGATCTCGACGGCTTTAAGGACGTGAACGATATCTACGGGCACGACATTGGTGACAAGCTTATCGTCACCATTGCTCATGAGCTTCGCGACAGGGTACCGGAAAACGGCATGCTGGTTCGTATGGGTGGAGATGAATTTGCCATGATGCTCGGCGGAGAGCACGCCGGGGAACACTCTTCGGCCTTTGCCGGGTCGGTGCTGGATTATCTTAGCCAGCCGATCCCCGTGGGGGAAAGCACCATCCACATCAGCGCCAGCATCGGTATTGCTTCCGGGTCGCTGGTGGACTGCAGCAGCTCTGAGCTTTTCCGTCGCGCCGATATCGCCATGTACCATTCTAAAATTACCGGTAAAGGGCGCACCACCTACTATGATGCGGCGCTAAACAACGTGCGCGAACGTCGGTTGATTATCGAAAATGATATCCGTGCGGGCCTTGCGCGGGATGAGTTTGAGGTCTGGTATCAACCCATTATTGATGCGCGTAGCCAGGTGATGACCGGCGTTGAAGCGCTGGTGCGCTGGCCACGTCGCCCGGAAGGCGAACTGTTCCCGGATGAGTTTATCACCGTGGCCGAAACCAGCGGCCTGATTTACGCCCTGGGGCAGTTTGTGCTTCGTCGCGCGTGCCGGGATTTAGAACCTTATGAGGATTTACGGCTGTCGGTGAACATCTCTCCGGCGCAGTTCCGCGATCCGGAGTTTGAAGATAAGGTTGCCCGGGTATTGCAGGATACGCAGTTTTCGGCGCAGCGGCTGGAGCTTGAGGTCACCGAAAGCTACGTGCTGGAAAACCCGGAACGTGCGCTGGCGGCCATCCGTAATCTTAAATCTCAGGGGATGGCGGTGGCGCTCGACGACTTCGGCAACGGCTATTCGAGCATTGGCTATCTGCGCCGCTTTAATTTCGACACCATCAAAATAGACAAATCCCTGGCCGGGCTGGTGGACAGCGATGAGCAAGCGCTGGCGCTGGTCAGCGGCACGGTGCGCATTGCCAGCGCGCTGGGCATGGCGGTCACGGCAGAAGGGGTGGAAAACGAATATCAGCTTAAGCTGCTGTGCCTTGCGGGATGTGACCGGCTGCAGGGGTACTACTTTAGCCAGCCGGTGCCGCTGGACGCAGTTTTATCGCTGCGTCAGCGGCATCAGGTATAACGCTTACTGGGCCAGCGCTTCCAGCCTGTCGCGAAAGCCGGTGACAGAAATCGCACGGTTATCTGCCCGGTAACGATCTTTTGCCGCCGGGGCTGAACTTTGCACCGCAATTAGCTGCCAGCCCTGGTCCGTTTTCAACAGCAGCGGGGAGCCGCTGTCGCCGGGCAGGGTATCGCACTGGTGCGACAGCACGGAAGCCTGTGCCCAGCCCGTGACCAGGCAGTTGTTATGGGTATACAGGTCGTCCAGGTGATCCAGCGGGTAGCCGGATTGCGTGACTTTGCGATCCTGTGCCTTTAACGCTTCGGTCAGCGCGTCTTTGTCGCCGTTAAAAAGCGGCAACGGCGTGATGCCTGACGGCGGATTACGAATAATAATCAGGCCAAAGTCATAAGGCGCCGCGTTAGACGGCACAAGCCAGCCGTCGCCGTCCGGCTTAAGACGGTGGCCCAGTGATTTATCCACCCGGCCTTCAATGTCATGGATCTCATAGCGCCATTGCCCTTTATGGGAAATAAAGCGCAGCGCGATAGCCTTGTCGGCTTTGCCACGAGGCGGCTGTAACAGGCAGTGCCCGGCGGTCAAGGCCAGGTGCGGCGAAATAAGGGTGGCAGTGCATAAATTGCCGCTGGCGGTTTCCAGCTGGCCGATGGCATCCCAGGGGGCATCCTGAGGATTGGTGACGCGAACACGGTCATCTTTACCGAAGAACAGCGTTTTAACGTTAGCCGGGCTATCGTCATCATCCGCATGACCGAGTTGAGGTAAAAGGATCAAAGCTCCTAAAAACAACACAACACTTTTGCGCATAGCTTTCTCTGAAGGGGCTAATAATTATGGTTTTTATAGATGCAGTAACTATAGTCGGAACGGGCCGAAAGTGGGAGTGAAAACAGCAGACTACGCTATCAGAGCCAAAAGCTCAGCGTAATAATACCGCAGATGATCAGCAGGGCGAGGATTAACTCGAAACTGTAGCGTCGCAACATTATCCGCACTCCAGAAATAAGTACGTACTAAAGGCTGTGCCTTATTCCTAAGAAAACACCCGGCAAGCCGGGTGTCTTTGTAAACGCTTTAAGCTAACGGGTTACCCCGTCTGGCTTATGCTGCTGGCTGTGCAGCTGGTTTAGCAGCGGCTTTGTGATGTTTTTTCACGTGTTTTTTAGCAGCCTGAGCTTTCTGAGCAGCTGGTTTTACTGCTTTTTTGTGGTGTTTTTTAGCAGCCTGGGCTTTCTGAGCAGCTGGTTTGGTTGCTTTTTTGTGGTGCTTTTTGGCAGCCTGAGCTTTCTGCTCGGTCGCTGGCTTAGCGGCTTTTTTGTGGTGCTTTTTAGCAGCCTGAGCTTTCTGAGCGGCAGCTTTTTTGTGTTTTTTATGATGAGTTACTTTTGCAGCTGGAGCTTTAGCAGCAGGTGCAGCAGCGGTGGTTGCTGGAGCAGCAGCTGGCGCGGTAGCGGTAGTGTCAGCAGCGAAAGCAGCAGAAGACAGACCCATAGCAGCGGCAACAACCAGAGCTAATACTTTTTTCATTTCGACATCCTCGAATTTGTTTGTGTGTCAACCCCACTGCGGGGCCGTTGAAATGAACTATAGGCTTGTGGATCAAAGTCTTCAGTGAGTGATTGGTATCGGCGTGTAACGTAATGTACAACGCCGGGTACGGACGACCCGGCGTGAGAGGTTTACAGGTAGCGAGACTCTAAATGTTTGCGGAAATACAATGGGTTAAGGTCTTCTCCGGTAGCATTGGTTATCAGCTGTGAGGTGGTGAAACGGCTGCCGTGCTGCCAGATATTTTGTTTTAACCAGTCAAATAATGCGCCGAAATTCCCCCCGGCTATCTCCTGCTCCAGGTTTGGCAGCGCCCGTGAAGCCGCGCTGAACAGCTGGGCCGCGTACATCGCGCCGAGCGTATAAGACGGGAAGTAGCCGAAAGCGCCGTCAGTCCAGTGAATATCCTGCATGCAGCCGTTGCGGTAGTTGCCTTCGGTGGACAGGCCGAGCCAGGACTGCATTTTCTCATTCCACAGCGCAGGGATGTCGTCGACTTCGATATCGCCGTCGATAAGCGCCCGTTCAATCTCATAGCGCAGAACAACGTGCGCCGGGTAGCTCACCTCATCAGCATCAACGCGAATATAGCCACGCTCAACCTGCTGGTTAACGTTGATAAAGTTGTTTAGCTCAAACGCCGGCTGCGGACCAAAACGCTCAATAACCTTCGGCAGAAGCAGCTTCAGGAAAGGCGCGCTGCGGCCAAGCTGCATTTCAAAGAACAGGCTCTGCGATTCATGGATGGCGGTAGAACGGGCAAGGGAAACCGGCTGGCCCAGCCATTCACGCGGCAGGTTTTGCTCGTAGCGCGCGTGGCCGGTTTCGTGAATCACGCCAAACAGCGAGCTGAACAACTCTTCTTCGTTATAGCGCGTGGTGATACGCACGTCTTCAGGCACGCCGCCGCAGAACGGGTGCGCGCTGACGTCCAGACGCCCGCCGTTGAAGTCAAAGCCCAGCAGCGCCATGGTATCAAGGCCCAGTTGACGTTGAGTTTCGGTGGCAAAAGGCCCCTGCGGGGTCAGCGTTTTTTCTTTGGACTGCTTGTCGACGACCTTCTGTAGCAGGTCCGGCAGCCAGTCACGCAGATCGCCAAACAATACGTCGAGCTTGGCGCTGGTCATGCCCGGCTCGTAGATATCCAGCAGCGCATCGTAGCGGGAAATACCTTTGGCCTCCGCACGCAGGCGAGCTTCTTCGCGACTAACGCGAACCACTTCTTTCAGGTTCGTGGAGAAACTCTGCCAGTCGTTGGCCGGGCGCTGGGTGCGCCAGCCGTGTTCACAGCGGGTGCCGACCAGCGACTTTTCTTCCACCAGCGCGTCAGGCAGCAGCACGGCTTCCTGATAATGGCGGGTCATTTCGCGCAGGTTGGCGCGCTCAACGTCATTAAGATCTTCCTGAGCGGCGGCCTGTAGCAGGGTGGCAATTTTCTTGTCGGTCAGGATCTGGTGCTTAAGCACGCTAAGTTCAGCGAGGGCCTCGCCGCGAGCCTGACTGCCGTTGGCCGGCATCATGGTGGACATATCCCAGCCTGCAATGGCAGACAGGTGATCAAAACGGGACAGACGCTGGAAGGTTCGGGTCAGGTGATTATAGTTTTGCTTTTCCATATGGCCTCGTGAACAGGTTGTTAACGCCAAAGAAAATAGCATTAAGCTTACCTGAACACGAGAGCGGCAGCAGGTTAGTGTGCCTTGTGGTGCAAACGCGTGGCGACCAGCAAAGCCACCAGCAGCAGCGAGCCGATAAATGCCGCTACGCCGTTCCAGCCAAACTGGTGCCAGAACACGCCGCCGAGGGTGCCCGCGAGGCTGGAGCCAAGATAATAGCTAAACAGATAAAGCGAGGAGGCCTGGCCTTTTGCCCGCCGGGCGCGTGGGCCAATCCAGCTGCTGGCAACCGAGTGGGCGGCAAAAAATCCCGCAGAGAACAGCAGCATCCCGGCAAAAATGACGATCAGCGAGGAGAAGACGGTCAGCGTCAGGCCAAGAAACATAATGGCGGTGAAGCCAATCAGCACCGGGCCACGGCCATATTTCGCGGTCATGGCGCCCGCTTTTGGCGAGCTCCAGGTGCCGGTGAGGTAGGCCACGGAGAGCAGGCCCACAATGGCCTGGCTGAGGAACCACGGCGCTTCCATCATCCGGTAGCCAATGTAGTTAAACAGCGTGACAAACGCCCCCATCAGCAGGAAGCCCTCGGCAAACAGCAGCGGCAGCCCTTCATCACGCCAGTGCAGGCGGAAGTTAATAAACAGCGTTTTTGGCCGCAGGCTGGATGCGCGGAAATGCCGGGACTGGGGCAATATTTTCCAGAACATCAGCGCCGAGGCGAGGGCAAAACAGCCGATAGCCGCCACCGCCACGCGCCAGGTAAAGAAGTCGGTCAGGACGCCGGTGATAAGGCGGCCGCTCATACCGCCGATGGAGTTCCCGCTAATGTATAAGCCCATCGAGAAGGCCACCACGCTGGGGTGCATCTCCTCGCTAAGGTAGGTCATGCCGACTGCCGCAACGCCGCTTAAAGAGAGGCCGATAAGGGCGCGCATAATAAGAATGCCGTGCCAGCTGGTCATCAGCGTCGACAGCAGGGTACAGCAGGAGGCCAGCAGCAGCGCGGTCACCATCACCTGTTTACGGCCGATGGCGTCCGAAAGTGGGCCGGTAAACAGCAGGCCAATGGCCAGCATGGCGGTAGAGACCGAGAGCGAGATACTGCTGCTCGCCGGGCTGACGCCAAACTCATGGGATAGCACCGGCAAAATAGGCTGCACGCAATAAAGCAGGGCGAAGGTAGCAAGGCCGGCGGAAAACAGCGCCAGCGTGACGCGCATAAACTGGGGAGTACCTCGTTTGATATAGCTGACAGAGTGGGAAGCAGGGCTTTCGTCGGCATCCTCTGTCGGGGCGGTGCTGACGGTAGTTGTACGACTCAAGATAAATCCTTACGCGGGCGTTAACTTATTCTTTACAGAGTAGAAAAGTGTAAATGTTCTGTCTAATATATTAATAATCTCAAATGATACTTTAAACATATGAATATTGAGCTGCGCCATCTTCGCTATTTTGTCGCCGTCGCCGAAGAGCTGCATTTTGGCCGGGCGGCTGCCCGGCTGCGGATCTCCCAGCCGCCGCTTAGCCAGCAAATTCAAATCCTCGAAGAGCAAATCGGTGCCCGACTGCTGGCGCGCACTAATCGTAGCGTTAACCTCACCGCGGCGGGGCAGCAGTTTCTCAGCGATGCCCGGCAAATTCTCAGTCAGGTTGATGCCTCTGCCGCACGTGCCGCACGCCTGCATCAGGGGGAAACCGGCGAGCTGCGTATCGGTTTTACGTCCTCCGCGCCGTTTATTAAAGCAGTTTCAGACAGCCTGTCCCGCTTTCGCAAGCGTTACCCTGACGTGCATCTCCAGATGCGTGAAGTGAATACCCGCGAGCAAATTGCCCCTTTGAATGAGGGCGAGCTTGAGCTGGGGCTAATGCGTAATACGCGCCTGCCGGATACCCTGAACTGGACGCTGATTTTGCGTGAACCGCTGCTGGCGATGGTTCATCGCGACCATCCGCTGGCCAGCAGCCGCTCGGTATCGCTTAAACAGCTTGCGCAGGAGCCGTTTGTTTTCTTTGACCCGCACGTTGGTACCGGGCTGTACGACGACATTATCGGCTTACTCCGACGTCATCATATCGTGCCGTACATCACTCAGGAGGTCGGTGAGGCGATGACCATCATTGGTCTGGTTTCTGCCGGGCTGGGGGTATCGATTCTTCCTGCTTCGTTTCAACGCATTCGCCTGAGCGATGTGGTGTGGCTGCCCATTGACGAACAGGAAGCGCAGTCTGAACTTTGGCTGGTCTGGCCGAAGCACCGGGAGCTGTCGGAGGCGGCAAAGCGTATCTCGGCGCTGTTAACCGAAGCCTCATGGGCGTTAAAATAGGCCTAATGTGGCGGGATTATGTGCGGTAAATCACATCCCTACCTAAATATTTGACGACCCTGCGGGAAGTGTTTCACCATAGCCTGAAAGTTTATTTCGAAGCGCGAAAATAAAGGGAGTACCACGTGGTTGCTGATAGTCAACCGGGCCATATCGATCAGATTAAACAAACCAATGCCGGCGTTGTTTATCGCTTGATTGATACCCACGGCCCGGTGTCGCGGATCGATCTTTCCCGCCTGGCGCAGCTGGCCCCGGCCAGTATCACCAAGATTGTGCGAGAAATGATTGAGGCGCATCTGGTACAGGAAACGGAAATCCAGGATCCCGGCAGCCGGGGCCGCCCTGCGGTGGGCCTGATGCTGGAAACCGAAGCGTGGCATTACCTCTCCATACGCCTGAGCCGGGGCGAAATCTCCCTTGGCCTGCGCGACCTCAGCAGCAAGCTGGTGGTAGAAGACTCGGTGGACCTCCCGACGGATGACCAGCAGCCTCTGCTGGAACGCATCGTTTACCAGGTTGACCAGTTCTTTATTCGCCATCAGCATAAGCTTGAACGTCTCACCGCCATCGCTATCACGCTCCCTGGCATTATTGATACCGTGCACGGCATTATTCATCGCATGCCGTTCTACGATATCTGCGATATGCCGCTGGGCGAGGCGCTGGAAAAGCACACCGGCGTGCCGGTATTCATCCAGCACGACATCAGCGCGTGGACCATGGCAGAAGGGCTGTTTGGTGCCTCTCAGGGAGCCAGGGATGTTATTCAGGTAGTGATTGATCATAACGTGGGGGCCGGGGTGATCACCGATGGCCGCCTGCTTCACGCCGGCAGCAGCAGCCTGGTGGAAATTGGTCATACGCAGGTCGACCCGTATGGCAAACGCTGCTACTGCGGCAACCACGGCTGCCTGGAAACTATCGCCAGCGTGGAAAGCGTGCTGGAACTGGCGCAGCAGCGTATGAGCCAGTCTATGGGCTCGATGCTGCACGGCCAGCCGCTGAGCGTGGAATCGCTGTGCGACGCCGCGCTGAACGGTGATCTGCTGGCCAAAGACATTATCACCGGCGTCGGGCAAAACGTTGGGCGCATTCTGGCCATCATGGTTAACCTGTTTAACCCGCAAAAGATCCTTATCGGTTCGCCACTTAATCGCGCCGCCGCGATCCTTCATCCGGCCATCACCGACTGTATCCGCCAGCAGGCCTTACCCGCCTACAGCAGCCACACCGTGGTGGAAGGGACACAGTTTAATAACCGCGGCACCATGGCCGGGGCGGCGCTGGTAAAAGATGCAATGTATAACGGCTCTTTACTAATTCGCCTGCTGCAGGGCTAATCTTAGGCCCTGATTCACCAAAAATTGCGCTATCTCAATCTGGCTAAAGCGCCATTCTTTTAGACTTCCCGAGTTAATTTTTCTCTTTACTTATATGGCTAGCATTACCTCGGGAGACAGTCATGCTTAAGCGTTTCTTTATAACAGGTACCGATACCGCCGTGGGGAAGACGGTGGTTTCACGAGCCTTGCTGCAGGCGTTGTCGGCCAGCGGGAAAAGCGTCGTCGGTTACAAACCGGTCGCGAAGGGCAGTAAAGAGACGCCAGAGGGGCTGCGCAACAGGGATGCGTTGGTACTGCAAAGCGTCTCGACGATCAAACTGCCTTACGAAGCCATTAACCCCATTGCGCTGAGCGAAGAAGAGAGCAGCATCAGCCATCACGGGCCGATTAACTATTCGCTGCTGTCGAGCGGGCTGCAAAGGCTTTCCGACCAAATGGACCACGTCGTGGTGGAAGGCACGGGCGGCTGGCGCAGCCTGATGAACGATCTGCGCCCGCTGTCTGACTGGGTTGTTCAGGAGCAACTGCCGGTGCTGCTGGTGGTGGGCATTCAGGAAGGCTGCATCAATCACGCTTTACTGACCGCGCAGGCGATTGCTAATGACGGGCTGCCGTTTATTGGCTGGGTGGCTAACCGTATTAACCCAGGCCTGGCGCACTACGCGGAAATCATCGAGGTGCTGAGTAAGAAACTGCCAGGGCCGCTGGTCGGTGAGCTACCGTATCTACCCCGAGCAGAACAGCGCGAACTCGGGGCGTATATCGATTTATCCCGGTTGCGCAACGCTCTGACGGTAGACCGACTGCGGGCGTAACCAGCGCGACAGCGTTGAGGCGATAACGCAGGTCAGCAGTAAACCGGGGAGCAGCGTAAACTCCCCGGTCATTTCGCAAATCATCAGCGTCGCCATAATCGGCGCATGCGTGGTCGCCGCCAGCAAAGACGCCATTCCCGTTAGCCCCAGCAGGATAATCAGCGGTTCGCCGCCTCCCCAAAGCCCGCAAATCTGCCCAAACAGCATGCCCAGCGCCGCGCCCATAAACAACGTTGGCGTAAAGACGCCGCCCGGTGCCCCGGACCCGCTGCTTGCCATCACCGCCAGCAGCTTGCACAGCAATACGCCAGCCACAAACAGCAGCGCGGGCGGGCTGGAAAGAAACGACTGCACCACGCTGTACCCGTTGCCCCAGGCGGTTGGCGTCACCAGCGAGAGCAGGCCGACAATCAGCCCGCCGAGCGCCAGCTGCAGCGGCGGCGACAGCCGAAGACCGCGAAATAGCGCGCTGCTTTTGGCCAGCAGCCACAGCATGAGCGGCCCGGCGACACCCGCCGTTAACCCGAGCAGCGCCATCAGCCCGTAATGGGCAGGCAAAGGCGGATCGAGCAGGGTGACGATGTACAGCGGGGCCTGGCCGCCGTTCAGCAGGTGGGTCATCAGCAGGGCGCTGACGGCGGCAATCACCACCGGCCCCAGCGAGGCAAGCATCAGCGAGCCAAATAAAATCTCCGCGATAAACAGGCTGCCCGCCAGCGGCGCATGGTAGGCGCTTGCCATCCCGGCGGCGGCTCCGCAGGCCACCCATAGCTTCCATTCTTTGTCTGGGGTAAAGCGCTGCGCAAATACGGAGGCAAAAACCGTTGCCAGCAGGATCATCGCCCCTTCACGGCCGATGGCGCTGCCGCTTGACACGACGATCAGCGATGCGGCGGATTTGACCAGGCTGGAAGGAACGTCCAGCCTGCCGTCGCCTGTTTCAATGGCTTCCATATAGTCGGTTGGCGCAGAAGGGCGCTGGCGGGTAGCTCTCTGCCAGCCCCATAGCAGAAGCCCGGCCAGCAGGCCGCCTGCCGCAGGTGTTAATACGCGTCGCCATGGCGCGAGCGCGGACGCCGCCGCAACAAGGCTGCCGCCGTGGTCGCCCAGGAAGACGTTTTCCAGCAGATACATAGCCTGACGAAATAGCCACACAACCAGCGCGGAGGCCAGGCCAATAAAGATCGCAATCACCAGGCGGCGAAGCATTTCTCTGATGTCCGGAAAGGCGTGTAAACGGTGCATAGCGCAAAAGGTAGCGGGGGAATGGCGCTATTGTGGGGGAGAACGCCGATAAGCTCAAAAGGAAAATGCGCCACCGGGAGGCAGCGCATGAAGTTGCTTAGCTCTGCTGAATATTCAGCGCCCGGCGCGTTCGGCCCGAGCTGAGATAATCGGCAATATAATCCTGCGAAATTTCCCCACTGTAGCGGCCATCTTCATCGGTGATCGGCATCCAGACCATGTTGTGCTCATACAGCTTAGAAAGCACGATGCGCAGGTTTTCCTCCGCGCGGCCTGTTACACGGAACGGATGAAGCAGGTCGATACAGCTGCCGGTTGTGCCTCGAGCTTCGCGACGCTTAACGAAGCCCAGGGGTTTGCCGTCGGCGTCAACCACGGTTATCGAACGCATGTCGTTATCGTCCATGGTGGCGAATGCTTCCGCCAGAGGCGTGGATTCTCGCGCCGTAATGGTAGGCTGCTGGTCGGTGACGTCCCCGGCCTGCACCAACAGCAGGCGCTTCAGCGTGCGGTCCTGGCCGACAAACGAGCCGACGAAGTCATTGGCCGGTTTCGCCAGCAGCTCATCCGGGCTGGCGCACTGGACGATTTTGCCCTGGCGGAAGACCGCAATCCGGTCGCCCAGCTTCAGCGCTTCATCAATATCGTGGCTGACCAGCATCACCGTCTTTTTGAGCTGGCGCTGCATATCCAGAAATTCGTTCTGGATGGTTTCGCGGTTAATCGGGTCGACCGCGCCAAACGGCTCATCCATCAGCAGCACCGGAGGATCCGCCGCGAGGGCGCGGATCACGCCAATTCGCTGCTGCTGGCCACCCGACATTTCACGCGGGTAGCGGTTAAGGAAGCGGTTGGGGTCGAGCGCCACCATGCTCATTAGCTCGCTGGCGCGCTCTTTACAGCGGGCTTTGTCCCAGCCCAGCATGCGCGGCACGACGGTAATGTTTTCTTCGATCGTCATGTTCGGGAACAGGCCGATTTGCTGGATAACGTAGCCGATATTACGGCGCAGGGTGACGGTATCCAGATCGTTGGTGTCCTGGCCGTTGATTAAGATTTTGCCGCCGGTCGGTTTTATCAGGCGATTGATCATTTTCAGCGTGGTGGTCTTACCACAGCCGGAAGGGCCGAGCAGGACACACATTTCTCCTTCGGGCACGTTCAGGCTGATGTTGTCGACGGCGTTAAAGGTCTGGCCGTTTTTCTGCACAAATTGTCGCGTGAGATTTTCAAGTTTTATCATTATTAACTCTCCTTTGAATACGGCTTCACGGTGGGGTTACCACTTAGTGAAATGCAGCTGCAGGCGATGCAGCAGCCAGTCAAGTACGATGGCTAGCAGGCAGATCATCACCGCGCCGGCAATCAGCATGCGGATGTCGCTCCCGCCGATGCCGTTGAGCAGCAGCAGGCCCAGGCCGCCCGCGCCGATGACGGCGGCAATCGCCATGACGCCAATGTTCATCACCACTGCGGTACGAATGCCGCCAAAAATCACCGGCAGCGCCATGGGAATTTCCACCCAGCGCAAGCGTTGCCAGAATGTCATGCCGATGCCGCGTCCGGCTTCACGCAGCCCCGGCGGCAGGCTGTCCAGCGCGGTGTGGGTGTTGCGCACAATCGGCAGCAGGGAATAGAGGAATACCGCCGTGACGGCAGGCACCACGCCAATACCCTGACCGATCAGCGAAAACAGGGGGATCATCAGGCCAAACAGCGCCACGGACGGAATGGTGAGCAAAATCGTGGCAAAGCCCAGAACCGGCGTAGCAAGCCATTTATGACGCACGATGAGAATACCCAGCGGCACGCCAATGATGATGGCCAGGCCGACGGCAATCAGGACTAACCAAAGGTGGTGCAGGGTAAGGGAACCAATATACCCCGCGTTATCAATCATATAGTGTAACGTTTCCACGATACCTCCTTAGAGCAAGCCTTTCTGCTGCAGGAATTCTCGAGCGACCTGCTGCGGGGTTTCATGGTCGATATCAACTTTGGCGTTCAGGGTTGTTATCACCTCATTGTTCAGCTCGGACGAAAGGGTGTTCAGCGCCTCTTCAAGCCCGGGATGAGAGTCCAGTACGTCTTTACGCACGACGGGCGTGACAGCGTAACTTGGGAAGAAGCCCTTATCGTCCACCAGCGCTTTCAGGTCAAAGCCCTTCATCCGTCCGTCGGTGGTGTAGATCAGCCCGGCATCGACAAAACCGTCGCGGATGGCGTTATAGACCAGGCCAGGGTCCATCTGGCGGATCTGCGGGCGGTCCAGCGGCATGTTGTAAACCTGTTGCAGAGGCTTCAGGCCGTCGCTGCGTCCGGCGAATTCGAGATCCAGGCCGAGCATCCAGTTATGTTTCGGGTCGGTCTGGCGAATATGCTCGATGCGTTCAACCAGCTGCGACATCGTGGTGATGCCTTCTTTTTCTGCCCGCTCGCGCTTCATGGCGAAGGCGTAGGTGTTATTCATTTCGGCCGGTTTAAGCCAGACGAGGCCAAGTTTTGCATCCAGCTTTTTGACCGTGTTGTACGACTCTTCGGGCGTCATGCGCTTATTAATATGGTTGAAGATAATCAGCGAAGTACCGGTGTACTCCCAGGTCATATCAATCTGTTTATTGATCATCGCATTACGAGAAATCACCGTCGCGATGTTGGTCTGGGGCGTAACCTGAAACCCTTTTTTAGCCAGATACTGGGTGGTCATGGCCGACAAAATATGCTGCTCGGTAAAGCTCTTGGTCGCCAGAATCAGCGGCGCGGCCTGGGCCTGTGAGGCGATAAGTGATGCCGCGGCAAACGCCGCCGTCAGCACGCGTGAAAGCAGTCTCATAAACGCTCCTTATTGTTGTTATTTAGCGGTATGGGGGCTAAGCGCCCGGCCCAGGCTGGCGAGCGCCAGGTCAAGGATCAGGGCGAACATCGCTGTCGCCACGGCGCCGAGTATCAGCGTCGGGAAGTCGTTCAGGTAAATCCCCGGGAAGATAAGCTCGCCGTAGCTGCTCGCGCCGATAAGAAAGGCCAGCGGCGCCGTACCGACGTTAATGGCGGTGGCAATACGCACGCCGGAAAGAATCACCGGCCAGGCGTTAGGGATTTCTACCTGACGTAGCCGCTGCATTTTGGTCATGCCAATCCCGTTGGCGGCCTCTATTAGCGAGGGGGGAACGCTGCAAAGTCCGGCATAGGTATTGCGTACGATGGGAAGCAGCGAGGCGAGGAACAGGGCGATAATGGCCGGCTTGTCGCCGATGCCGATAATAACCATCGCCAGCGCCAGCACCGCTAGCGGCGGCAGCGTGTTGCCAATGTTGAAAATTTGCATGACGTACTCTGCCCAGCGGCGAGCCGCAGGTCGGCTGAGCAAAATCCCGCTGGGAATACCGACCAGCAGGGCGAGAGCCATAGAGCTGAAGACCAGAATCAGGTGTTGCTGCCCGAGGTAGAGTAAATCGACCTGGCGGGCTTTAAGGGTGTCGAGGCCGATGCCCCAAACCAGTAGACCGAGCACTAAAAAAAGCGCAAGCAGTCCGAGCAGGAACCGTGTTGCGAAGGATGCGTTTTGCATTGCAGTGTGTCTCCCTGGGTGCACGCGTTATCGCCGCCGGAGGGGCGGCCTGTTGTTATGCCATGTGTCGGCAGGGTGTCTGGAGCTATAGCAACGCAGCGGGAAGGATTCCAGCTTTGGGGACAATTAAGTGGCTAATGGTTTATCAGGTAAAGTAATGCCCAGGCCTTATGGCTTCTGGTCTGAGGGAGAAAAGTAAAGATTTGTCTTAAAAATGTTAACGTGAAGTGACGTTGTCACATTTGTGGTGTGAGGAAATCAGCGATTTTTCAGGAAACCGGTCGCGCCCGGCCTCCTGAAAGTCCAGGATTCTTAGAAGTGCAGTTCTTTGCGGGCAACGGGCATCAGCATGCCTTGCTGCCAGCCTGAAAGCGTCATTCTGGCCAGTAAACCTAGCCCACGATAGAAATCATTCGCCGCGTTTTCGGTAAACAGGTTCAGATAACGATCGGCCCAGGGCAGCAGGTGCCAGGCAAGCAGCTCGTCAAGCTGCGGCTGTTGCCCCTGGTCGGCAAGCCAGGCCGCCAGCATCAGCATTAAGCCAAAATGATCTTCTGGCTCGTTTTGCTCCGTTTGCGGGGCAAAGCCCTGCGCGCGCATCCACTGGCGCAACTCAAGCATCGAGTCGCCAAACAGCACGTTTTCTTTATCCAGATAGACGGAACCCCAGGGCGGCGCGGGCAGCGCGTACGGGCCAATAAACAGGCGCTGATATTCTTCGCCTACCGGCGTGTCGCTGTCCGCCAGGCCTGTGGCCATCATCGAGGCTATTTCCGCAAGTTCGGGAGCCTGTACCGGCCATTCTTTTACCCACTCAGGGGCTGAGAGCATCCCGAGAAGCGAGGCGCAGTCCGGATGGTTCGGCGCATGGTAAAACAGGGCTCCGAGCACCCGGCCGCTAAGGGCTACCGCCGACAGGCGTTGTTGTTCAGAGGTCATGATTGATTCCTTCTTAGATCTTTTTAATCTCAACGAGATTGGTGTGCTGCGGGTTGCCCTTTGCCAGCGGCGACGGGCGATGCGTTGTCAGCGTATTGATGCAGGCCCCGTGGTCGATTCGATCGCCCCCCATATCGGCATTATGCCAGGCACCCTGGCCCATCGCCGCAACCCCAGGCATGATGCGCGGAGTGACTTTGGCTTCAATACGCACCTCACCGCGCCCGTTAAACACGCTGACCTTGTCGCCGTTGGTTATTCCGCGCCGTTGGGCGTCGAGCGGGTTAATCCAGACCTCCTGACGCGCTGCGGCCTGCAGGACGTCGATATTGCCATAGGTTGAGTGTGTTCTGGATTTGTAGTGGAAGCCAAACAGCTGGAGCGGAAACTCGCGGCGTTGCGGAGAGTCCCAGCCTTCAAACGTTGAGGCATATACCGGCAGCGGGCTGATGGTTTCGTCTTTTTCCAGCTCCCAGTTGGCGGCAATATCGGCCAGCTTGCTGGAGTAAATTTCAATTTTGCCGGACGGCGTTTTGAGCGGATTGGCCTGCGGATCTTCACGGAATTTTTTGTAAGCCACGAAATGACCCGCCGGATCTTTACGCTTGTAAATGCCCATTTCACGCAGGGCCTCATAGGCGGGCAGTGCCGGGTCTTTTGCCAGCATTTTCGCGTACAGATATTGTAGCCACTCGCGCTGGGTTCTGCCTTCCGTAAAGGCCTGATGCACATCGCCGCCCAGCCGTTTTGCAACCTCGCTCATCATCCAGTAAATAGGCTTGCGTTCGAACTTAGGCGCGGTGGCGGGCTGGATGAAAATCAGGTAGCCCATATTGCCCGCGTAATCGTTAGGAATGATGTCCTCCTGCTCAACGGTCATCAGGTCCGGCAGCAGAATGTCGGCGTATTTCGCCGAAGAGGTCATAAAGTTCTCGATCACCACAATCATCTCGCACTGCTTGTCGTCCTGCAGAATGGCGTGGGTCTTATTAATGTCGGAATGCTGGTTGATGATGGTATTGCCCGCGTAGTTCCAGATGAACTTAATCGGCACGTCCAGCTTATCTTTGCCACGCACGCCGTCGCGTTTGGCGGTCATTTCCGGGCCGCGGGTGATGGCATCGGTCCAGCTAAAGCAGGAGATTTGCGTTTTGATCGGGTTTTCCAGCACCGGCATGCGTTCGATGGTAATGGTGTAGGTGGATTCGCGAGCTCCGCTGTTGCCGCCGTTAACGCCCACGTTGCCGGTCAGAATCGGCAGCATAGCGATGGCGCGTGAGGTCAGCTCACCGTTAGCCTGGCGCTGCGGACCCCAGCCCTGGGCAATGTAGGCCGGTTTTGTACCGGCAATTTCACGCGCCAGCTTGATGATTCTGTCAGCAGGAATGCCGGTAATTGCGGAGGCCCACCGCGGGGTTTTCTCCACGCCGTCGTCGCCTTCGCCCAGAATATAGGCCTTATAGTGCCCGTTACGCGGGGCATTTGCCGGCAGGGTTTTCTCGTCGTAGCCGACGCAGTATTTATCCAGGAAGGGCCGATCGACCAGATTTTCGCTAATCATTACGTGGGCGAGACCCGCCACAAGCGCCGCGTCGGTGCCGGGACGAATGGGGATCCATTCATCTTCGCGACCGGCGGCCGTGTCGGTGTAGCGCGGGTCGATAACGATCATTCTGGCGTTTGAACGCTCGCGGGCTTGTTCAAGGTAATAGGTGATGCCGCCGCCGCTCATGCGTGTTTCCGCCGGATTATTGCCGAACAGAACGACCAGCTTGCTGTTTTCGATATCCGACGTGCTGTTGCCGTCATTGCTGCCGTAGGTATACGGCATCGCGCAGGCGATTTGAGCGGTGCTGTAGGTGCCGTAATGGCTCAGAAAACCGCCGTAGCAGTTCATCAGGCGAGCCACCAATGAGGCGTAAGGGGACGAGCGGGTAATGTTCCCGCCGACTACACCGGAAGAGTAGTTAATGTAAACCGCTTCGTTGCCATATTTTTCGACGGTTTGTTTCAGGCTGGCGCTGACGATGTCCAGCGCTTCGTCCCAACTGATGCGTTCAAACTTGCCTTCGCCTCGGGCGCCTACGCGCTTCATCGGGTAATTCAGGCGTTCCGGATGGTTGATCCTACGGCGAATAGAGCGCCCGCGCAGGCAGGCACGGACCTGGTGGTCGCCGTAGGTGTCCAGCCCGGTATTATCCGTTTCAACCCAGAAGACTTCCTCGTCACGAACGTGCAACCGCAGGGCGCAGCGGCTGCCGCAGTTTACCGAACAGGCTCCCCAGACAACTTTGTCTTTGCTCTCCGGCGACAGGGCGTCAGCGACCGCGGCTGCCGCGCTACGCATGCCAAAAGGCAGAGAAATGCCGCCAGCGGCGAGCGCCAGGCCGCCAATTGCAGAAGATTTTACCAGGCTACGGCGGCTGATCCCGCCTGGATTATTGAGGTTCGACATCGCTCTCTCCATGACTTTTTGTCGTGTGGAAGACGTTATTATTTGTGTTTTGAGTTTTGGTGATTGCTAAGGCTGCCCGCTAACGGGCGCTTTCGGGGGAAGAGTGTTACTTATTTAGGAGTAGAGGTTATTAACACCAATCAAAGTTGCGGCTGTTGAAGGCAAATAGGCAGGTATACAGGGGGAAGCAGGGCGCCAGGCACCCTGCCAACGTTTATTGCGGTTCATTTTCCGGCGCGGCGCCGCCGGCAATGCGGGTATAGACAATTTTTTGCGTATCGTTAGCGCAGTGACCAACGACCTGACCGCCGGCTTTATCCGCCTGATCGTTCGGGACGATGGTGAGCGAGAAGCCTGACTCCGGTACGCCGTTATTGATAATTTTCTGCTGAATGTCAGCTTTTACCTTTTCGCAACTGCCCTGTGCGGCCAACGCCGGGGCGGCAGCGATCAGCAGTATCGTGCTTAACCAAACGGTACGTTTCATCATCTCTTCCTTATGTTGAGGCGAACTATAAGCTTGATGTCAAACGGCCGAAAAACGTGGTTTTCGGCCGTTTGGGGCAAACCAGAAAACATTATTCATTGTTTCTATCAGACCATAAGCCGGACTTAAAGAAACAATGAACATTGCCGTTACCCTTTCTATAAGAATAGCGCTTTTAGTGTAAAGTGTTGTATTTGCTTATATCATGTTATGACTTGAAAACAAGAGAGCGGCAAAACGTGAAGAAAATCATTATCCTCGGTACGCTGGCTTTAGGGCTTGTCGGGTGCGACAACTCGACGTCACCGCAGGCGTTCACGCCGGAAATGGCCAGTTTTTCTAACGAGTTCGATTTCGATCCTATGCGCGGCCCGGTCAAAGACTTTAGCCAGACCTTGATGAATGAGCAGGGGCAGGTGCTGAAAAGGGTCAGTGGCTCGCTGTCTGAGGAAGGGTGTTTTGACAGCCTGGAATTTCACGATCTTGAAAACAACAGCGGCGCTTCGCTAGCGCTCGATGCTAACTACTATGTTGATCAAGTCAGCCGTGAAAAACGGGTGAGGCTGCAGGGCAAATGCCAGCTTGCAGAGTTGCCCGCCGCAGGCATCAGCTACGACACCGACGACAATGATTTTGTGATAGCCGCGAAGGGCAAAGACGTGCTGGTGACCTACAAATACGACAGCGAAGGCTATCCGCTGGGAAAGGTGACTAAATCAAAAGACAGCGAGCTTGCCATCGTGGCAACAGCCGGGGTCGATAAAAAGAAAAAGTTGGATTACAGCGCAACCACCAGCCTGAACGGCAAAATCATCGGCGTAGCGAAGCAAACCTGTGATTACGACAGCCATTTCAACTCGCTGTCCTGCGACCTGGAAATGACGGATGACTCCGTCACGCCGCCAACCGTCACGCATTACACCATCAAAAACACGGTGGAGTATTATTGATCTCGCGGGTATCACGAACTGCCGGACGTCCAGCGACCTCCGGCATGTGAAATTAACTAAACAAACGGGCTAACCAGCTGCGTTTCGGTTGTTCTGGTGGGGTGGAGGGCGTTTCTCCCAGTCCCTTGTCAATGCCTTGCTCAATGGCAGCAAGTACCCGGCGGGCGTCGGTACCACTCGCGGTAAACCGCATACGGTGGCCCATTTTTGCCCCTAACGAAACCACCTTCATCAGATTCTTGCCATCAACGGGCCCGGCAGCGTTGTCGATATTTTCAACGATGACACGACTTTGAAACTGCTTGATCAGTTTCACCAGCACGGCGCTCGGTCGGGCATGCAGCCCATGAGGATTACGGATCACAAACGTGGCCTGTTCACCTTCTCTGGGGGATTCGTGTGGTGCGTTTTCGGTGCTGTTGCCGGTCAGAATCGCTAAAACTTCTGCCGACGTAGTCGCCATTGCCAACGCGTGCGGCACGCTTTCGTCGCTCAATGCGCGGGTTAGCTGGCGCAGAATATAGAGATGCTCGTTCGACCTTGCGGCAATCCCGGCTACCATAAACGCAACATTACCTTCTCCCCAGTCCACGCCCTGCGGGAAAACAATCACTTTTACGCCAGTGTTGAGCACCGCATGGCGGGTGTCCGCTGTGCCGTGGGGAATGGCAATGCCGTGACCCAGGTAAGTGGAAATCTGCGCTTCACGAGCCAGCATTCCCTGCAAATATTCCGGCGTTGTATTGCCTGCCGTTACTAACTTTTCGCAGACGAACTGGAGCGCCGTAAGCTTATCGACGCGCTCATGGCTGATGAAAATATCCTGTTCACAGAGTTGCATTCTGACCTCCTGCCTGAAGAGCTGCGGTGGGTTGCTTGCGGCTATTCCACAACCGCCATGATCCCAGCATTACTGCCCCGCAGGCGGAGCCCGCCAGAATACAGAGCACCCACGTGAGCGGTTTGCTGACCAGCGGCAGGATCAAGAAGCCGCCGTGCGGGGCTGGCACTTCAATGTGCAAGCTGTAGCTGAGCACGGCTGAGATGGAAGAGGCGATCATCATCATTGGAATAACGCGGAGCGGATCTTTCGCCGCAAAGGGGATTGCCCCCTCGGTAATATGCGTGCAGCCAAGAATGTAGTTCACCATCCCGGCCGCGCGTTCTTCTTCGCTAAAGCCTTTGGGAAAGAAGGTTGTCGCCAGAGCGATAACCAGCGGTGGAGTAATACAGGCCGCAGAAACGCCGGCCATAAAGAAGAAATTCCCCTGGCCAAGTAGCAATGTTCCAGTGACGTACGCCGCTTTGTTGACCGGGCCACCAAAGTCGAAAGAACACATCGCCCCGACAACTATGCCGAGAAGAATAGGGTTGGCCTGCTGCAGCGAGCTTAACCAGCCCATCATGCCGTTGTTGATGGCCGCGACGGGTTTGCCGAGCAGCACCATCAGCACACCGATAGTCAACACACCAATGAGCGGCATGATGAAGATCGATTTTAGACCTTCATACTGACGCGGTAGCCCGTCGAGCAGGCGGCGGACAAGCAGCATAAAGTAACCGGCAGCGAAACCAGCGATAATCCCGCCGAGAAACCCCGCTCCCGTCGCGTTTGCCAGCAGGCCGCCAACGAACCCGGCTACCATGCCCGCGCGCCCGGAAATCGACCACGCAATGTAGGCCGTAAAGACCGGCACCATGATTGAGAACGCCTGCTGCCCGACCTGCATTAAGGTCGCCGCAATAGCGTTGTACTGCGGGGAATTCGGGTCAGCAGAGTAAATCCCCCACAGGAAGGAGATAGCAATCAGAATGCCGCCTGCGACCACGAAAGGCAGCATATTGGACACGCCGCTCATCAGATGTTTATAAATCTGCCTGCCGAACGATTCTTGTTCATATTTCTTCTTTTCTGCTGCGGGGACGGTGGATATTCCCTGACGAAGGGAAAGTTGCCCGCTGACGACTTTATTGATTAACTCGACCGGATGGTGAATGGCTTCTTTAACCGGCACTTCAATAACCGGGAGCCCATTAAAACGTTCGGCGTTTACGTCTTTATCTGCGGCAATGATAACCCCGTAAATATCATTCAGATCGTCTGGCGTGATTTCATTTTCTACGCCGGAAGCACCGTTTGTTTCTATTTTTATTTCAAGGTTTAATTTTTTTGCTGCAGTTTTTAAGGCTTCTTCAGCCATAAATGTGTGGGCAATACCTGTAGGGCAGCCGGTAACGGCAATGATCTTTTTCATAATCGGGCCTTTATAATTGGACGATTTGAACCTGTTGTAATAATTCTTTCAGACGATTGAGTTTCCCCAGACCGGCAGACGCGGCGACGTCCGCACCGGTGGCGCTGGCAAGGGCCAACGCCTCAGAGATGTCTCCACCCTTCAACCATTGACTGAGAAATGCCCCGAGCGCGGCGTCCCCTGCGCAGGCTGAACTGACAAGTTCCACTTCCGGCGCGGAAGCAAACCACAGATCGCTGCCGTTGGAAAAATAGAGTCCTTTTGCGCCGAGGGTTAATAACACATTTCGTGCACCCAACCGATGCAATGTCTGCATCGCGTTGCGTACCTGCTGGGTATTTTCCACCTGAAGATTAAATATTTCTTTTAATTCATCGTCATTGGGTTTGATCAGCAGGGGATTAAGCTCAAGTAATTGCCGCAGTGCAGGATGGCTGATATCAAGAATGACTTCTCCCCCGCGCTGTTCACACAGCGACATAACTTCCGCATAAAACAGGCTTTCAATACCCGGCGGCAAGCTGCCGCTAATCACTAAATAATCCCCGGGGCGGATGCAGTCCAGATGCTGGATGATCTGTTGTTTACATTCATCATCGATAGGGGCACCGGTGTTTACCAATTTATATTCATTGCTGCCGTCATTAATAAAAACATTAATCCGTGTAGCTGCCTGCACCCAGGAAGGCGTCACGTTGATTTTTTGTTTTTTAAGTTCCTCCACAATATAGCGCCCGGTAAATCCGCCAAATATGCCCATGACGTGGGTCGGCTGTCGAAAGTGATTAAGGACTAAAGAAACGTTAACGCCTTTGCCGTTAGGACAGTATTCCGTGCGCTGGGTGCGGTTCACGGTAGAAGGTTGTAGAGAGCCGCAAAAAATATTCATATCAATGGCGGTGTTTAAAGTCAGAGTATGGATCACGACATTGCTCCTTGCGCCGTTGGTTAGAGTTGCCCTTCACAACCACAGACATGAATGACTTTACGGACGACTTCTTTCATCGCCTCTTTGGCGGGCTGCATGTAATGTCGGGGATCGTTCGCCCCAGGCTGCTCAATGAAGTACTGTTTCAGCGCGTCTGAGAACGCGATTTTAAGTTCGGTGGCGACGTTAACCTTACAGACGCCGAGCGAAATTGCCCGGCGAATATCCCCCTCAGGCAGACCGGAAGCGCCGTGTAACACCAGCGGAACATCCACGCATTCACGGATAGCGGCCAGGCGATCGAAATCGAGCTTCGGCTCGGCGGCATACAGCCCGTGAGCCGTCCCGATAGCTACCGCCAGCGAATCGATGCCGGTGCGGGAGACAAATTCACGAGCCTGCTGCGGGTTGGTATACAACGCATCTTTCGCGTCAACGACCAAATCGTCCTCTACGCCGCCAAGTCGACCAAGCTCCGCCTCTACGCTGGCATCATAGCGATGGCTCAGTTCAACGACGCTTTTCACCAGCTCAACGTTCTCTTCAAAAGCATGATGTGAACCGTCAATCATTACTGAACGGATCCCGGCCTGCACTTTGCGGGTAATGTCCGGGAGATCTTCGTGGTGATCGAGGTGCAGCGCCAGGGGATGATCCCAATGTTTTGCCAGGTCTCTGGCTATTGCTACAACGTTGCCCGTTCCCGCGTAGCTATAGGTTCCCGGCGTGCCGGCCAGGATAAGCGGCGAACGCATTTCAGCGGCCGTTTCCACCACCACCTGCATCGTTTCCAGATTGTGAATGTTAAATGCCGGCACGGCGTACCCCTGGCGCTGGGCTTTTAACAACATGTTTTTACTGGAAATAATATACATATTCGCTCCTTTCGGTTTCAAAATATAAAAAATTAACTATTCATGCCTTACGTTTTGAAAGTAATTTAGCGATCGCATGGCTTAATCGCTGTGATCGAAACCACACAACGACGATTTTATTTACCAAATGAAAGTTTTCTGGCGTTAATATTCTTCGTTTTTAAACGTGCTGTTGGCGCGAAGGTATCTATTAATGCATTGAAAATCAGTGGTTTTATGTCTTTTTGTTTGACACGCGAGGGGCGTGTGTTTGACAAGAGAAAAGATAAATTTAAAAATGAAAGTTATTACTCGAATGACTTAAAAGGCACTTTATTGTGGCAAAACCCTCAACCAGCCTGCTGAAAAGACGCTTAGATATTGCAGAGATCGTTCGTAAAAACGGCGAAATTAAAGTGGATGATCTGGCGGAGATGCTTGCCGTGTCAGGGGTCACCATTCGAAACGACCTCAATTATCTGGAGCAGCAAGGCTATCTGAAACGCTCGTTTGGTGGCGCAATTTATACCGCACAGCAGGGGGCGTCAGCGGCACCGCCGAGGGAACAGTCGGTAGGGGTAGATAAAGAGCTGGAAACCGAAATGGCGCGTCAGGTTGCGGCGCTCATTGATGAAGGTGAAACGGTATTTTTAGGTTCTGGCGCAATATTACGTAAGGTAATTCCTTTCCTTGCGGGCTTTAGCGACCTGTCTCTGCTGATCAATGATTTGGCGCATGTCCCTTTTGCAAAAGAGTTTCTTACAGGAGAAACGGTGCTGCTGGGGGGAGTATTAAGCAGCGAAGGAAACCTGGTTGAAGGCGATCTGGCGTTAACTGCGCTTCGCCATTATCGCCCATCGCGCGCGCTCATTGCCGTCGATCATATTGCCGAGGATGGCACGTTAAGCGTGAGAAATGCGGCAAGCGCGAGTTTGATGAGTGAAGCCGTCACGCAAAGCGAGCAGGTTATAGCTGTCGTCGCCAATCGCCCCGTTTATGGTGAAAAACGCTATGCCGTCGGCGAGCTTGCGCAGATTAGCGGCATCATTACGCCACAGGTGGTCGCGGCAGAATACCATTCTCGCTTTCTCAACGTGGGGCTGACCAATAGCTACACCAACAATGAGTGCCTGACGTGGCTTAACACTGCGTTGCAAAAAGCAAAATGAAGGAGCGGTGATGAACGTGACGATATGTACTATCGGTGAGCTGTTGGTGGAGTTTTTGGCCAAGAAAGAAAATCAGGGCTTTTCGCGGCCGGGGGAGTTCTGGGGGCCTTACCCCAGCGGTGCTCCGGCAATCTTTGCCGATCAGGTGGCAAAGTTAGGTTTTGGTTCGGTGCTGTTCAGCTGCGTCGGCAGCGACGCTTTTGGCGAGATGAATATCGCGCGGCTGGAAAAAGATGGGGTCAATGTTAACGGCATTACCGTCCTGCAAAAGGCCACTACCGGCAGCGCCTTTGTGAGTTATCGCAACCAGTCACAGCGAGATTTTATTTTTAATCTGCCGAACAGCGCCTGCGGCTTGCTTACTGCCGACCATATTGACGAAACCCTGCTTAACCAGTGCAATCATTTTCATATTATGGGCTCGTCGCTGTTTTCGTTTCGTATCATTGATGCCATGCGAAAAGCGATTGAAAACGTGAAGTCGCGCGGCGGCACGGTCTCTTTCGATCCTAACATTCGTAAAGAGATGCTTAATATCCCGGAAATGTCACAGGCCTTTGAATACATACTTGATTATACAGATATTTTCCTACCAAGTGACGGGGAGCTCGATTATTTCGGGCGGCATCAGGGAGAGGATGAGCAACTGCTGGTGGACAATCTGCTCAGGCGTGGGGTGAAACACGTTGTGATCAAGCGAGGGCCGCGAGGGGCGAGTTATTTCAGTGACCAGCAAACCTGGCATGTGCCTGGTTTCGCCGTTTCGGTTGTTGATCCTACCGGGGCCGGCGACTGCTTTGGTGCTACGTTTGTCAGCCTGTTTTTGTCCGGGGTGCAGCCTGAGGAAGCCCTGAACTGGGCCAATGCCAGCGGTTCGCTGGCGATTTCGCAGCGAGGCCCGATGGAAGGGACATCCACCCGTTCGCAAATCGAAGCCTTTCTTGCGGCGCAATCTGCGAGATAACTATGCTGGCAACAGAGCCGCTTTGCGAACCCTCTCAATTAAGGCCGTTGTCGTGACTCAGCGATATGCCACTTTTTTGCGTTACGCCTTGCTCTGGCTGTGCGGCGTCTTTTGGCTGCAGGCAAGTGCGGCCCGTGCGGCGGCCGTCGACGAGCATTTGGCTGAGTTTAGCGCGGCGTTAAACCAGTCCACGCCCTCGGCGCAGGTCTCGCTGCAAACCCTGCAACAGCTAGATGCTACGCTGCTCAAGCCCGAATCCATGTATCCACAGTTTCAGGCCTGGTCGTTGCCGGAACTCACGGCGTTTTATCACCTGGACAAGCGCTGTGCCAGCGAGATCGGGTTATCCGCCGCAGTGAAATCATTCATTGCGGCGTTATGCCAGCCGAACATACCTTCTTCGTCCTGGTTCAACGCGAATCCCATCTACCCTTTAGGCGGAAGCAGCGCCCGGCAGTATATTTTGCGTCACCCGGAGGCAGCCGCTGCGCTAAGAAACTCGCTGCATGTGCGGGAAAGACCCGACGACCTTGCGGGCATAGGTACTTTGTCCGATGACAATCTCAATGCGCTGCTGGGTGGCCAACGTTGGCTGTTGCAGAACGGTGAACTCTGGCAGCTTAATCACCAGCAGTGGCGGCGCTATGCCCCCAGGGTCTGGCAGCCGTTGGCCCGGCAGTCCGGCCTCGAACTCGTGAATACAGGAGGGCGCTGCGATTTGCGCGCAGGGGCGCTGTGCGTCAATGCTCGTGAAGGGTACCGCGATGTCTGGCGCTGGTTGTTTGGCCTGCTGGCGATATTGACTACTGCAGGCCTGATGTGGATGGGCTGGCAACGGCACCAGCTACGCGAACGGCAGAGATTTATCACGCAGATGCTGACGCACGAGCTGCGTACGCCCATCGCCCAGTTAAGCAATGTTGTCGAGCATTTTCGCCGTGACTTTGACCAGCTCCCCGAAGGCGCACAGCTCAATTTTGTGGCGCTTGCCGACACGCTGCAACGCATGCGTCAGATGGCTGAAACCAGCAAACATTACCTTATTGCTGAGCACCAGAAGGAAGCGCTGGAAACACTAACCCAGGTGCAGATTAGCGACTGGCTTGATCATCTTTGTGCAGGCAGAGACGGAGTGAATTACTGCCTGGAAGAGGACGCTACCGTTGGCGTCTCGCTGTACTGGAGCAGCCTTTGTCTGACGAATTTACTGGATAATGCTCTTCGTCACGGTGCTGCTCCCGTGCATTTGACGGTCTGCAAAAATAAAACACACCTTGTATTTCAGGTGAGCGATCGCGGGAACATAAGCCACAATCCTCTGCTGAAGACCCGCCGCTTGCGCTGGTCAAACAGCAGTCTTGGCCTGGGGTTAACCATTGTTCAGCGCGTTTCTCATCGGCTCAACGGCAGGTTGACGTTCAGCCCCGGGCCAACCACTTTCACCCTGGAGTTGCCTTATGACCACGAATAAAGCGCACTCTTTATTGTTAATTGAAGATGATATTGCGCTGGGCGAGGGGCTGGCGGCATTTCTGGAACAGGAAGGGTTTATATGCCGCTGGTTGCGTAGTACTGAGCATGTTCTTGAATATTGGTATCAGGTCGATTTAGCGATTCTCGATCGCCAGCTTCCCGAGGGTGACAGCCTCCGGCTACTGCCGCAGTGGTTGGCTAAGAAAGCCCTGCCGGTGATAGTTTTGACGGCAAAAGTGAGCGTTGAAGAACGGGTGGCAGGGCTTGAGGCAGGGGCGCGGGATTACCTGAGCAAGCCTTTTGCCCATGTCGAACTGCTGGCGCGGATCCGGGCCCAGCTTCGCCCGTTAGGGGATGGCCTGCTGATTTGCGGTGAGCTCAGCTTACTTCCGGCGCGGCAGGTGGCGAACTGGCAGCAGAAAGAGGTTGCACTGACGGCAACAGAGTTTGCACTGCTGGCAATGCTAATGCAGATGGCCGGGCGCGTATTTACCCGTGATGAACTGCTTAATCAGGTCTGGGGCTATCAACATTTTCCGTCGACCAGAACGGTTGATACTCATATTCTGCAATTACGGCAAAAGCTTCCCGGCCTGCCTATTGCGAGCGTGCGTGGCGTTGGTTATCGGCTGGAGATATCGTCATGAAACGGTGTCTTTTTGCCCTCATGATCTCGTCTGTCACCGCCGGCGCGACGCTGCCGCAAACGCCGCTGGAGCCGTTTTATCATCAACTGTTTAACGAGCGCAGCGATCTTGCCAATAGCCAGTTGATTAATGTCTGGCCTCAGCTGAACAGCGAGGCACAGCGCACGGCATGAAAAGACGCGCTTTACGCCCTGGTCAGCAAGCAGTGTGGCAAAGATCTGCCTCCCGCAGCGCCTGAGTGGCTGGACGATACAACGTTAACGCTGATGCAGCGGGATATGCCGCTTAATCGTATTTATCGCATTACCCTGAGCGGCAAAAGCCTCCGCCACGATCTGAAGGTTTCCCTGGTGCTGCCTGACGGTAAAGAGGTACTTTCCACCGCGCCAATACAGCACGAACCGGAAAATGAATATCGCGTTGAAAGTCAGGAGTTTAACCAGCCGCTGAGCGAGGGCGTCTATTTGCTGACCGTCTCAAGCGGCGGGCAGCAATGGCAGCAGCCTCTGGCGTTGCAGGGTATTGCGGGACTTAGCCGCATCCAACTTCACGATCGTGAAATTACGCTTAATGCACCGCAGGTAGCTTCCTCATGTCCTGAGCCATGGCTTGAGCAGACTCTGCTTAACCGTACAGACTACAGCCAGATTTGGTGGGCAAGGAGCGATAAATTGTCGCTGGTTCCCTGGCCTTCTAAGCTGCCTGACAGCGTATGGGCAACCGTTGCAGTGGTGAGCGCTGAAAACAGGGGAAGCGTGGCGGTGAGAATCGAGCATCGCCTGGCCGGGCCGCTGGTGATGCTACAAAATTAACGCTCGCAGCGCTTTTCTGACATTCCTCTGACAATCCCCCGCTACTAACCAGCAATACTGCAGTCTCTTTTGTTACCGAGACATTTGCCATGAAACTTAAAGCACTCCTGGCGGGGCTGGCCCTGATCTCCGCCTCCTCTTTGGCCGCTGACAGCCTTGCTTTCTGGGATTCGCCGCAGCACGGCGGCAACAGCTTTAACCGCCTGCCGCCTGACCAGGCCTATTTTTCTGCTCTTAAGGGCTACGGCGCCACCTGGGTAAGGCTGTCCTGGGATAAATGGCAGCCGGAGCAGCGTGATTTTTTGTTGGGGAATGCCGACAACTATCAGGGGCTTATGAAGCAGGATCTGCAAACGCTCAAAGACACGCTGGCCCGCGCCCATGCCGCCGGGCTTAAAGTGGTGATTACGCCGCTGTCGCTGCCCGGTATGCGTTGGGCGCAAAACAATAATGGCCGGTTTGACGACCGGCTGTGGCAGGACAAACGTTACTGGCAGCAAAGCGCGAAGTTCTGGCGCGATCTGGCCGCACAGCTAAAAGATAACCCGGCTGTTGCCGCGTACAACCTGATTAACGAGCCTGCGCCAGAGAAGCGGGCGGGGCTGCCGGAACACGCCTCACAGGAGGAAATGAAGGCCTGGTATAAAAAACAGCAGGGTACGGCGAGAGACTTGCCTGAGTTCTATCAAACCGTTATTAAAGCGATACGTGAAGTCGATAAGACCACGCCTGTGATGGTAGATAGCGGCTGGTATGCCGCCGCCGACAGCTTCAGCTACTGGCCATCCGCCCTGAGCGACAGTCGCGTGCTTTACAGCTTCCACATGTATGAACCCTACGATGCGACCAGCGCGCCTAACCTGAAGCGCCCTAAGCCTTATGAATATCCCGGCGTTGTACCTTTTGGTGGCAAACAGGAAAAATGGAACGGTGAACGCGTGGCCAATTATCTGCAGCAGCCGTTTTCGTGGGCTAAGCAGCGCGGCGTGGCAGAGAATCGCATGGTGGCCGGTGAGTTTGGCTGTATGCGGCAGCTGGCCGGGTGCCGCCAGTATCTCGAAGATGTCCTCCGCGTCATGGATAAAACGCAGGCCCACTGGGCATTTTACAGCTTCCGCGAAGATGCCTGGGACGGCATGGATTACGAACTCGGGAAAAGCAAAGTGCCCTGGTCGTACTGGAAGGCGATTGATGCGCATAAGCGAGATACTTTACCGCGCCATGCCACGCCCGAGTTTGAGCCGATAAGCCGCCGGCTGGCATCACCCACGCGATGAGTTAAGCGTTACGCACTAATGCCAGTTGATGGGTATTTTGAATCATAATGACTAATTCAGTCATGCTCTATGGCTTTATTATGCTATGTTTTTTCTCAGGAATTCCCATAGCGGCAATGAGGCAGGATGAGCAGCAAACTCGATCAGTTTATTCAGCAGGCCGTCAGCGCGGTGCCCATCAGCGGCACTTCGCTGATTGTTTCTTTATACGGCGATGCGCTGGCCCATCGCGGCGGCGAGATCTGGCTGGGCAGCCTGGCGGCGATGCTGGAGCCTTTAGGATTTGGCGAGCGTTTTGTCCGGACGTCGCTTTTCCGCCTTAATAAAGAAGGCTGGCTCGACGTGGAGCGGGTGGGGCGACGCAGTTTTTATCGCCTGACGGACATGGGCCAGAGAATGACCCGCCGTGCGGAGTCCAAAATTTACCGTGCCGGCCAGCCCGCCTGGGACGGGAAGTGGCTGCTGCTGCTTTCTGAAGGTCTGGAAAAAACCACGCTGCAGCAGGTGAAAGAACAGCTCATCTGGCAGGGCTTTGGGGCGCTGGCGCCAAACCTGATGGCTTCTCCCTCACAAAATCTGGCGGACATTCAAAGCCTGCTGCACGAGGCGGGCGTGGCTGAACAGGTTATCTGTTTTGAGGCTGAATCCCCGCTGCAAACATCGCGCGCGGCGCTAAAGTCCCGCGTCGAAGAGTGCTGGCTTTTGACCGATAAAAATGAACGCTACGCCGAGTTTATTCACTCCTTCCGCCCGCTGCTGCCGCTGCTGCGCGAGGCGGGAAGCGATGAACTGACGCCGCAGCGCTGTTTCCAGATTCAGCTGCTGCTGATCCATTTCTACCGTCGTGTTGTGCTGAAAGATCCGCTGTTGCCGGACGAACTGCTGCCGCCGCACTGGCTGGGGCAGAGCGCCCGCCAGCTGTGTATCAATATCTATCAGCGGGTTGCCGCCGGTTCACTGGCTTACGTCAGCGAACTGGGCGAAACCTCGGTGGGTGATTTGCCTGCCCCGGTAAGCGGCTACCACACGCGATTCGGCGGACTCACACCCTAAAATAAGGAGCCCGTATGTCCATTTATCAGATTGATGGCCTGACGCCGGTTGTCCCGGAAGACAGCTATGTGCATCCCACGGCGGTGCTGATTGGCGATGTTATCCTCGGCCACCGCGTCTACATCGGCCCTAATGCCAGCCTGCGCGGCGACTTTGGGCGCATCATCGTAGAAGATGGGGCGAACGTGCAGGATAACTGCGTAATGCACGGATTCCCGGAGCAGGATACGGTTGTGGAGCAGGACGGCCATATCGGCCACGGCGCAATTCTTCATGGCTGCCGCATCGGCAAAAATGCGTTGATTGGCATGAACGCGGTCATTCTGGACGGCGCGCAAATTGGCGAAAACTCAATTGTCGGCGCGGCGGCCTTTGTCAAAGGCAAAGCCGAGTTTCCGGCAAATATGATGATTATCGGCAGCCCGGCGAAAGCGATCCGTGAGTTAAGACCGGAAGAGCTGGCCTGGAAAAAACAGGGGACGAAGGAGTATCAGGATTTGGTGATTCGCTGTCAGCAAACGATGCATCAGGTTGAGCCGCTGCGTGAGGTAGAGGCGGGGCGTAAACGTCTGGTGTTTGAGGATTTGCACCAGCCTAAGCGGTAAAGTGACCCTCTCCCCGGAGGTTATCTCTGTTACATATTTTCCTTTCAAATCCAGGAGGTATCTTTCGCTCCGCAGTTATTCCGTTCACCCATAGATCTGTTTTCTGTGCACGCTCAGAGCACGGTGAACGTGTCAGGTGGCATTACGCCATGCCCCCTGACAACCCCCGGCGCCCGGCAGCTCAACCCCGCCTGAGTTGGGTCATCACCGGGGGCGATGAGAGCCGGGAACAAATCTTCCCCTCACCCCAGCCCTCTCCCCAAAGGGGCGAGGGAGAAAACAAAAGCTATGGGAAACATTGTTTATCCCCTCTCCCTTCCAGGGAGAGGGTTAGGGTGAGGGTAAAAATAAGAAGCGAGGCTCGGTTCCGGCTTAAATCGCCTCGGTTTTCTCTCCGACTGGCCAGGGTCCGGGCGTCGGGAACGGCCGGAGGCTGAGAGCGTAGGGAACGCATCTCAGCCGACCCAGGACTGGGATATAAAACGGAGGTCTGCCGCTTTAGCGGTCGATTTATTTGGCCGGGAGTCCGGGGTCTCGGGGGAATGACGGTGATTCTCCCGAGACGTTCACCGGTAGAATGGTGACATGTGAAGCAGGACTGGAAGTGAACGGAAACTTGGGCAGTCCTTCATAGAGCGTATTTGTGACTAAGACACAGCGCAGGGTGAGGGTTAGTCACTCCAGGAACAAATCTTACGCAGCAACGATGCTGTCGATTGCCGCTTTTGCGTCAGTCTGCGCTTTAGCAGCCACTTCCGGGCCGTAACCAAAACCTTCAGCAAACACGTAGTTCACGTCGGTGATCCCGATGAAGCCCAGGAACACGTTCAGGTATGGCACCAGCAGGTCGGTTGGGGTGTCTTTGTGGATCCCGCCGCGGCTGGTCACAACCAGGGCACGTTTGCCGGTCACCAGGCCTTCAGGGCCTTTCTCGGTGTAACGGAAGGTGACGCCAGCGCGAGCCACCAGGTCGAAGTAGTTCTTCAACTGGGTAGGGATGTTGAAGTTGTACATCGGCGCGTTGAACACAATCACGTCGTGCGCTTTCAGTTCGGCAATCAGCTCATCAGACAGCGCCAGAGCTTCCTGCTGGCGCGGCGTCAGTGCCGCATCAGAAGGGCGCAGAGCACCGACCAGTTCGCCATCCAGCACCGGAATTGGGTTTGCTGCCAGGTCACGAACGGTGATTTCGTCAGCGCTGTGTTTTTCACGCCATTGTTCAACAAAATAGTCGGACAGCTGGTTGGACTGAGAGTAACCTGCCAGGATGCTGGATTTCAGAACTAATACTTTGCTCATGGGGTGATTCCTTAGTGTTTGGTCAGTCGGACAATGTGCCCGTTCGCTAGGACTTAATGTATTCACAATCCGATTACAGAGATAGCGCAATATATCGAACCCTATATTCGAATTTATTGAACAAGGCGCTAAAAATCGGGGTGTGGTAAAATAGCTGAAATCAACGCCGTGACTTATCCGGTTGTGCCCGGTAGCGAAATAACGATAGATAAAATGGAAATGACTAAACCCTCGCTGTCCTCTTTGTTTGCCCGTCTTGACGGGCTGATGCTCCGCGACAGACAACGCTTTTCTCGCCGTCTTCACGGCGCGAAGAAAATTAAAAACGCTGATTCTCAGCAGGCCTTATTCGACACGCTGGCCGCAGAAATAGACGCCGCGGCGGCTAAAGTGCTGCTGCGCGAAGCCGCGCGGCCGGCGATTACCTATCCTGAAAACCTGCCCGTCAGCCAGAAAAAACAGGACATTCTTAATGCCGTGCGCGAAAACCAGGTGGTGATCGTGGCGGGTGAAACCGGCTCGGGCAAAACCACCCAGTTGCCAAAAATCTGCATGGAGCTGGGGCGCGGTGTTAAAGGCCTGATTGGCCACACTCAGCCTCGCCGCCTGGCGGCGCGTACCGTGGCAAACCGTATTGCGGAAGAGCTGCAAACCGAACCCGGCGGCTGCGTAGGCTACAAGGTACGTTTCTCCGACCACGTCGGCGATAACACCATGGTCAAGCTGATGACGGACGGGATCCTGCTGGCTGAAATTCAGCAGGACAGGCTGCTGATGCAGTACGACACCATCATCATCGATGAAGCCCACGAACGCAGCCTGAATATCGACTTCCTGCTCGGCTACCTGCGCGAGCTGCTGCCGAAGCGCCCCGATCTGAAGATAATTATTACCTCGGCGACTATCGACCCGGAACGCTTCTCGCGCCACTTTAATAACGCGCCGATTATCGAAGTTTCGGGCCGTACTTATCCGGTGGAAGTGCGCTACCGCCCGATGGTCGAAGACAACGACGATACCGACCGCGATCAGCTGCAGGCGATTTTCAATGCCGTTGACGAGCTTGGCCATGAAAGCGCGGGCGATATCCTGATCTTCATGAGCGGCGAGCGGGAAATTCGCGATACCGCAGACGCGCTGACGAAGCTTAATTTGCCGCATACGGAAATCCTGCCGCTCTATGCTCGCCTGTCCAACAGCGAGCAGAACCGCGTTTTCCAGGCCCACGTTGGGCGGCGTATTGTGCTGGCGACCAACGTCGCGGAAACCTCGCTGACCGTGCCGGGTATTAAGTACGTTATCGACCCGGGTACGGCGCGTATTAGCCGCTACAGCTACCGAACCAAAGTCCAGCGCCTGCCGATTGAGCCGGTTTCTCAGGCTTCGGCCAACCAGCGTAAAGGCCGTTGCGGTCGCGTGTCGGAAGGGATCTGTATTCGTCTTTACTCCGAAGACGACTTCCTGTCGCGCCCTGAGTTTACCGACCCGGAAATTCTGCGAACCAACCTCGCGTCGGTCATTTTGCAGATGACGGCGCTGGGGCTGGGCGATATTCAGGCGTTTCCGTTCGTTGAAGCGCCGGATAAGCGCAATATCCAGGACGGCGTACGCCTGCTGGAAGAGCTGGGCGCCATTACCAGCGATGAAGATCACAGCGTTTATAAACTGACGCCATCTGGTCGCCAGCTTTCACAGCTGCCGGTCGACCCGCGCCTCGCCAAAATGGTGCTGGAAGCCCAGAGGTTTGGCTGCGTGCGTGAGGTGATGATCATTACCTCCGCGTTGTCTATTCAGGACCCGCGCGAGCGCCCGATGGACAAGCAGCAGGCGTCGGACGAGAAACATCGCCGTTTCCACGATAAAGAGTCAGACTTCCTGGCTTACGTGAACCTGTGGAACTACCTCGGCGAGCAGCAAAAAGCGCTCTCGTCGAATCAGTTCCGCCGCCAGTGCAAGCTGGATTTCCTGAACTACCTCCGCGTTCGCGAATGGCAGGATATTTATACCCAGCTGCGGCAGGTGGTGAAAGAGCTTGGCCTGCCGGTGAACAGTGAACCCGGCGACTTCCGCGCGGTACACTCGGCGTTGCTGACGGGGCTCTTGTCCCACATCGGGCAGAAAGACACGGAAAAACAGGAGTATACCGGGGCGCGAAACGCTCGTTTCTCCATCTTCCCTGGCTCCGGCTTATTTAAAAAACCACCGAAGTGGACGATGGTGGCCGAGCTGGTGGAAACCAGCCGCCTGTGGGGGCGCATCGCTGCCCGTATCGATCCAGAATGGATTGAGCCGCTGGCGCAGCATCTGATTAAGCGCTCCTACAGCGAGCCGCACTGGGAGAAAGCCCAGGGCGCGGTGATGGCGCAGGAAAAAGTCACGCTTTATGGCCTGCCTATTGTGGCGGCGCGTAAGGTGAACTACAGCGACATTGACCCGGCGCTGTGCCGCGAGCTGTTTATCCGCCACGCCCTGGTGGAGGGCGACTGGCAAACCCGTCACGCTTTCTTCCGCGATAACCTCAAGCTGCGGGCAGAAATCGAAGATCTTGAGCATAAATCTCGCCGCCGTGACATCCTGGTGGACGACGAAACGCTGTTTGAGTTTTATGACCAGCGCATCTCTCATGAGGTGATTTCCGCGCGCCATTTCGATAGCTGGTGGAAAAAAACTGGCCGCGAAACGCCGGATCTGCTGAATTTCGAAAAAAATATGCTGATCAGGGAAGGCGCGGAGCAGGTCAGCAAGCTGGACTACCCGAACTTCTGGCATCAGGGCAACCTGAAGCTGCGCCTGACCTATCAGTTTGAGCCTGGCGCGGACGCCGACGGCGTAACGGTTCATATCCCTCTGCCGTTGCTTAACCAGGTTGAGGAGGCCGGTTTTGAGTGGCAGATCCCTGGCGTGCGCCGTGAACTGATTATCGCCCTGATCAAGTCTCTGCCGAAGCCGGTGCGACGCAACTTTGTCCCGGCCCCTAACTATGCGGAAGCGTTTTTAGGCCGGGCTACGCCGCTGGAACTCCCGCTGCTGGACAGCCTTGAGCGCGAATTCCGCCGTATGGCGGGCGTGACCATTGACCGGGAAGACTGGCACTGGGATCAGGTGCCCGATCACCTGAAAATGACCTTCCGCGTAGTGGACGAGCACAACAAAAAGCTGAAAGAGGGTAAAGACCTTAGCGAGCTGAAGGGCGGCCTGAAAGATAAGGTTCAGCAGACGCTGTCCGCCGTGGCGGACGACGGCATCGAGCAGAGCGGACTGCACATCTGGAGTTTTGGTTCGCTGCCTGAAAGCTATGAGCAGAAACGCGGCAACTACCGGATGAAGGCCTTCCCGGCGTTGGTGGATGAAAAAGAGAGCGTGGCGATTAAGCTGTTTGATAATCCGCTTGAACAGCAACAGGCAATGTGGCGCGGGCTGCGCCGTCTGCTGCTGCTGAACATTCCGTCGCCGGTGAAATACCTGCATGAAAAGCTGCCGAATAAAGCCAAGCTTGGCCTCTACTTTAACCCGTACGGCAAAGTGCTGGAGCTTATCGACGACTGCATTTCCTGCGGTATTGATAAGCTGATTGCGCAAAATGGCGGGCCGGTCTGGAGCGAAGAAGGGTTTGCCGTGCTGCATGAAAAAGTACGCGCAGAGCTGAACGACACGGTGGTTGAGATTGCCAAACAGGTCGAGCAGATCCTTACGGCGGTATTTAACATCAACAAACGGCTGAAAGGGCGCGTGGATATGACCATGGCGCTTGGCCTGTCGGATGTTAAGGCGCAGATGAGCGGCCTGGTTTACCGAGGTTTTGTGACCGGCAACGGCTATAAGCGCCTCGGCGACACGCTGCGTTACCTGCAGGCTATCGAGAAGCGGCTGGAAAAAATGGCTATCGATCCTCACCGCGATCGTGCGCAAATGCTGAAAGTGGAAAGCGTGCAGCAGGCATGGCAGCAGTGGTTGAACAAGCTACCGCCAGCCAGCCGCGAGAACGAAGAGGTGCAGGAGATCCGCTGGATGATAGAAGAGCTGCGCGTCAGCTATTTTGCCCAGCAGCTGGGAACCCCGTATCCTATTTCCGATAAGCGTATTTTGCAGGCGATGGAGCAGGTAGCGCTCTGATATCAATCCCTTTCCAGCTGGAAAGGGGTTGGCTCATTTCACTCTTGCCAGTGTAAAACCATCCCAGCCTTTACTGCCGACCGTTTGTAGCGCGGTTACAGAAAGGCCTGTGTGGTTTCCCATCATTTCGATAAAGGTTCTCACGCCCTGAACGCGATCGTCGTCGCTGTCGGGGTTGGCAACCTCACCGTCACGCACCACGTTGTCCCCGATAATTAGCGTGCCAGGGCGCGAATATTTTAATGCCCATTCCAGATAAACCGGGTTATTAGGCTTATCGGCATCGATAAAAATCAAATCGAACGGCGCTTCATTACCCAGATGGGCGAGCGTTTGTGCCGCCGGGCCGATATGCAATTCAATAGTTTTTTCCAATCCTGCGAGCTTAATATTTTTTTGCGCAACTTCGGCGTGACGAGGGTCGGCTTCAAGCGTAACCAGCTTGCCGTCAGCGGGCAGGGCTCGCGCCATCCAGACGGAACTGTACGCTCCCAACGTACCAATCTCGAGGATTTTGCGCGCGCCGGTTATCTCCACCAGCAGCTGAAGGAATTTCCCCTGGTTAGGGGCTACATCGTGGGCGGGTAGCCCAGCGGCATGATTATTGTCGAGGATTTGTTGAAAAACGGTATCGGAAGGGATCAAAGCACTGACGAGGTATTCATCTACATCGGACCACTGCTGCATCACTAACTCCTTGGGGCGGGGTAAGATTTCCCTCTCCAGTAGGAGAGGGCCAGGGTAAGTTCATTCCATAACAAATTCAGGCGATTCGGCGCTTATCTTCCGCTTCGCTACGGGTAATTTTCACCGGAACGGATTTTGACGTCGGCGTGCCGGTGCCGTCCCCAACGCTGCCAAGCGGCACCAGCGGGTTGGTTTCCGGGTAATAGGCGGCGAGGTTACCGCGCGGAATGTCATACGCGACCAGCTTAAAACCTCTGACTTTACGGGTAATCCCGTCGTGCCAGACGGTTTCAATATCGACTTTATCACCGTCGTTCAGACCCAGCTCACCCATGTCATCAGGATGAATAAACAGGACCTCACGCTGGCCGTAAACGCCGCGATAGCGATCGTCCAGGCCATAAATTGTGGTGTTGTACTGATCGTGAGAACGTAGCGTTTGCAGCGTGAAGGGGGCCGTTACGCCTTCCCACAACGAGTCAGGCAGTGGGGCATGGCTGAATTCAGCTTTACCGCTCGGCGTATTAAACCGCAGTTCAGCTGCCGCATTCCCCAGATAAAATCCGCCGGGTTCTTCGCAGCGCTGGTTGAAGCCTTTAAAGCCGGGCAGGGTGGCGGCAATATGATCGCGAATAAGGTTGTAGTCGTCGGCAAGCTCGAGCCAGTCGAGTTTGTTTCTGCCTAAAACCGCATCGGCAATGCCGGCGACAATGGCGGTTTCCGAACGCTGCGTATCCGCAATCGGCTTACCGATGCCTTCGGAGGCGTGCACCATGCTGAAGGAGTCTTCGACGGTGACAAACTGCCGCCCGGTAGCCTGCATATCTTCTTCAGTGCGGCCCAGAGTGGGCAGAATCAGCGAGGCTTTGCCCGGCACGAGGTGGCTGCGGTTAAGCTTGGTGCTGATGAACACGGTCAGGCCGCAGCGGCTAATGGCTTCTTCCGTTCTTGGGCTGTCCGGTGCCGCAGCGGCAAGGTTTCCGCCCAGCGCAACCAGCACTTTTATTTCATCGCGCAGCATGGCGGCCAGAGCTTCAACGGTGTTGTGGCCGTGCTCGCGCGGAGGCTCAAAATCAAAGTGGTTGGCCAGGTTATCCAGCAGGCTTACCGGCGGCTTCTCGTCAATCCCCATCGTGCGGTTGCCCTGCACGTTGCTGTGACCACGCACCGGGCACAGGCCAGCGCCAGGGCGGCCTAAATGCCCTCCGAGCAGCTGCAGGTTAACGATTTCACGCACGGTATTCAGCGAGTGTTTATGTTGAGTGATGCCCATGGCCCAGGTAAAAATGACCCGTTTTGAATGCTGCCAGATTGCTGCGGCGTCGCGGAGCTGCAGTTCGCTCAGGCCGGACTGCTGGGTGATTTTCTCCCAGCTGGTTTCATCGATGGCGGTAAACCAGGCGTCCACGCCCTGGGTATTGGCGTCGATAAATGCCAGATCGAATACGCCTTCTTCGCCTTCGGTAATACGGCGGCGATGGGCTTCCAGCAGCGCTTTGGCCATACCGCGAACGGCGGCCATGTCGCCGCCCAGATTCGGTTGGTAATAGTTGGTGCTGATGGTGCCCGCCAGCGGGGTGATAACTTCCAGCGGCTTTTGCGGATCGGCAAAGCGTTCCAGGCCGCGCTCACGCAGCGTATTAAAGGTGACTATCTGGGCACCGTTTTCCGCCGCATGACGCAGGCTGTGCAGCATTCGCGGATGGTTGGTGCCGGGATTCTGCCCAAAGACAAAAATGGCGTCGGCTTTATCAAAATCATCCAGTCTGATGGTGCCTTTTCCTACGCCGATGCTGCGCTTCAGCCCGCTGCCGCTGGCTTCATGGCACATGTTTGAGCAGTCCGGAAAGTTATTGGTGCCCAGCATGCGGCCAAAAAGCTGATAAAGGTAAGAGGCTTCATTGCTGGCGCGGCCGGAGGTGTAGAGCTCAATCTGATCCGGGTTATCCATTGCCTTGATATGTTGCGCAATCAGGCTAAACGCGCTGGCCCAGCTGATGGGTTCGTAGCGGTCAGTTTGCGGATTGTAGCTAAGCGGTTCGGTAAGGCGGCCCTGGTATTCGAGGAAGTAGTCGCTTTGTTGATAAAGTTTACTGACGCTGTGTTGAGCAAAAAACACGCTGTCGATAAAGCGGCGAGTGGCTTCCCAGGTGACGGCTTTAGCGCCATTTTCGCAGAAGCTAAAGGTGCTTTTGTTATCGTCACCCCAGGCACAACCCGGGCAGTCAAAGCCTTTGGCCTTGTTCATGCGCATCAGGTTGCGCAGGTTTTTCAGAGCATGTTTGCTGTCGATGACGAAGCGGGTGGTCGCTTCGAGAGAACCCCAGCCGCCCGCAGCGGCCTGGTAAGGCTTGATAGCCGATTTGAATTTCATATGGCAGGTGTCACTTGTTATGGTTGATTGCGCAATAACACAGATGAGTTGCTTACCTTTAGTTTACTCCTGATTAACATTTGTGGAAGCGCTAACGTCAATCGGCGGTCAACGAAACGGCCCGGATCTAGTAAAATAGCCCGCAAGACTGCACTGCTTCACCGTCATAAAAGGAAGGGATAATGACCGTATCCATCAGTTGCCACAGGGATATAGAAGAACTTCAGCGTGTTGAAGCGGCGGCGGCTCGTCGTTTTCTCAGCGTGCCTGAACTCGCGTTTTTAGCGGAGTTCGGAGTAACGGATGCAGCCACGCATGCCGCAGCAATCGAAGATGGGCAGGCCTGGAAGGTGACGGGAAGCGACGGCAGGATCAAAGGATTTTGCTATTGCGAACGCCATGATGATGCGCTGTATCTGGCCGAGATTTCTACCCATCCGGATTTTCAGCGTCAGGGCGTAGGGAGCTTACTTCTGGCCGAGGTGAAGCGTAAAGCGCAGGCGCTCGGCGTGAGCCAGATTACGCTCACCACTTACCGGGACGTGGCCTGGAATGGCCCCTGGTATCGGCGTCACGGCTTTGAGATTATTGTGGATTCGCAGCTTACGCCGGAACTGGCTTGCTGTTTAGCGCACCAGCGTGGGGCCGGGCTTATGGTTTTACCCCGGTGCGCAATGCGTTATTTACTCGGGGAGGGGGAGATCTCTGTCGATAAACCACTTCTGTAGCCGGGTAAGCTGCCGGATGTGATAGCCGATCGCCAGCTCTTCGTACAGCGTCGTCGGGGGCGTAAGCGGCGCAACATCCGGCCTGCCGCTCAGGATGGCTCGTCGCGCCTGATACCAGGCCCGGCGTTTCATCTCAATTTCATCTGGTCTTGTTACCCGATGTTTGCTCACGGTCATAGTCTGCCAACTTATAGTAAGGCGCGATTATACCCCGCAAAGCCGTCGATATGTCGTCCGATCTCCACGGGTGCCCATTTTTATTCAAGAAAAAGCTAATCTTGTCATAACGTTGCGTAATAATTAGCTTGCTGTCGTGCGATATATTCTGCCAATGGCTGACACGACCTGTCATCTGTTCGCGTTAACATTCCTGACACCTACTTGCAGGAGAAACACTCATGACCCCCCCCGAAAAAAGCACGCTGCTGGCAGACCGTATTGCCGGGATCTTTTGTGAAATGCTGAGCTGCGAGCGCGTGTCCCGTCACCAACTGGCCAGTAAATTTGGCGTCAGTGAACGCACGATTTACCGGGATCTCCGGCGACTTAGCAACTATGTTTATCATGTTGGCGACGATCAGTATGCCCTTAGTCGGGAAGTGACTCAGCAGCTGGAAAATTACCTGCTGCGGGTAAAGCGGAAAAAGCGATCTCATGAACTCTAAAGCGGGCTTAAAGCTTCATAGCTACGCCGCCGATAATACGATAAATTACTCTTTTTATTAATGAAAAACCACAATCATCCCAAGGGCAAGATGCGTACTGAAAGTTTAACTGATATCGCCTATCGTCACTTTGTTGAAAGCGTAAAAGATTACGCCATCTACATGCTGAACGTCGATGGCACGGTAGCCACCTGGAATGAGGGGGCGCTGCGGGCGAAGGGATATCGGCGTGAGGAAATTGTGGGGCAGTACTTTGGCGTTTTCTACAGCGACGCCGAACAAAAAAGCGGCCTGCCCGAGCGCAACCTGAATATCGCGCTGAAAAACGGCAAATTTGAAGGCGAAGGCTGGCGTTACCGTAAAGACGGGACCCGCTTTTGGGCGCACGTGGTGATCGACGCCATTTATGATGAGCACCAGACGCTGCTTGGCTTTGCCAAAATTACCCGCGACATTAGCGAGCAGAAGGTGGTTATCGATAAAATATCATGGCTCGCTCGCTATGACGCGCTGACCGGGCTACCTAACCGCGTCGAATTTTTTAGCTTCGTGGAAAAACTTTTTACCGAGTCTGATTATAACCGCATTGCCATTTGCACCGTGGATCTCGATAAATTCAAAGAAATAAACGATATCGAAGGGCATCTGGTTGGCGACCAGCTTTTACAGCGGGTTTCTTCCTCGGTGCTTAAGGCGATTGAAAAAGATGAAATCGTGGCCCGTTTTGGCGGCGATGAATTTGTCGCGGCAAAACCTTATAACCACGATGACGAACTTCGCAATTTTACCGAACGCCTGCATGGCTGTTTTGTGGGGAAACAGTTTTTCGCCCACAGCGAAATTACCGTGAGTGCCAGCATCGGCGTGGCGGTTTATCCCGATGACGCCACGGATATCAATACGCTTATCAGTAATTCAGACCTGGCGATGTACCGCGCTAAAGCGAACCTGGATAATAAGATTTGCTGGTATGAAAAAGACATGGATGAAAAAACGCGCCTGCGAAACCTTATGGCGGCGGATATTCGCCGCGGTATCAAAGAAGGGCAGTTCTTCATTCACTATCAGGAAAAACGCTCGCTCAAAGACAAAGCCATTACCGGTTACGAAGCCCTGCTGCGCTGGAATCACCCGGAGCAGGGGCTTATCCCGCCGGATGAGTTTATCCCTATTGCCGAGGAAAGCGGGGCGATTGTTCCACTGGGTTATTGGGTGATTGAAACGGTGTGTAAAGAGTCGCTCGCCAACAAACTCGACAAAAAAGTCTCGATAAATATTTCCCCGGTGCAGCTGCGTAATCTTAGCTTTATCGACAATGTGCGTGACATTTTAATGCGTACCGCGTGGCCGATAACGCTGCTGGAATTTGAGGTGACGGAAACCGCTTTTATCATCAATAAAAAGCTGACGTTTAACATTTTGCACCAGTTCCAGAAAATGGGGATCAGCATTGCGCTGGATGACTTTGGTACCGGCTATTCATCCCTTAGCACGCTGCGTGAGTTCCACTTCGACGTCATCAAGCTGGACCGCAGCTTCCTGACTAACGTTGAAAGTAATTTCCAGGCCCGGTCCTTTGTACGGGCGATCATTTCACTCGGCAACTCCATCAATACGCCGCTTATCGCCGAAGGCGTTGAGACAAAAGAGCAATTGCGTATTCTCGAAGAAGAAGGATGTACCGAGATTCAGGGGTTCCTTTTTGGCCAACCGGTAGATATCAAAAATATTCATCGTTAAAAACACGGCAGTGTGCGGCCGTACACTGCCTGTGTTGTAAGCAATGGCTGGCCTGTCTTTACTTTATGGGGTGTTGTTTTAACCTACGGCTGGATGTTTTTTACGCCGGATTATTCTAAGGTGTCGGTGTTTTATATGGTGATAATACCGGTGCGGTATTATAGCTGTATATGTTGATTCTGCTTTTGCTTTTGTCCCATTTGATAATGCAGATGAATGTGTTGGGTTAAATTAAGACTTATTCAGCGCCCTGGTGTGTTGGATTTTGTTAATCTTTTCATCTGGTTGTATTTCCGCTTTGATGTACATCAATTTTATTCCTCTTTTTATATAAATATTATAATTTATCATTTCAGACAGTTTTTAATTCGGTGTCTCACGCAAGAGTTAAGTTATTTACCTTCCCCGTTAAGTTTATTCTGACAGACTGGCGCTTTCTTATGGAAAATTCCTATAAATAATTGTGCGCTTTTAATTTCCATAAAAAATTGATCTAACTTTGTGCATTGTTCTATTATTCTGCGCGGTGTAATGTAGCGCCAAAAATACCATGCAGCGATAACAGAGGGATGAGAAGATGGCTGACAGTTTCCAGGGCGAGGTGCCCAAAGCACGTATCAATTTAAAACTGGATTTACACACGGGGGGAGCGCAGAAAAAAACAGAACTGCCGTTGAAGCTCCTGGTTACTGGTGATTTCAGCCACGGAGCCGAAACTGCGATTTTATCTGAGCGAGTAAAGACAGACGTTAATAAAAATAATTTTAACAGTGTTCTTTCTGAATATTCCCCAAAAGTTAATCTTACCGTAGTGAATACGCTTGCTGCCGACGGCAGCGAAGAGAATGTCAGTCTTGTATTCCGCGATATGAAAGACTTCACGCCAGAAGAGGTTGCTCGCCAAATACCTCAATTGAAAGCCATGCTGGCGATGCGTAATTTACTTCGCGATCTCAAAGCTAACCTTCTTGATAACCAGTCTTTCCGGAAAGAACTGGAAAAAATTCTAATTAATCCGGCGCTGAGCGCCGAACTCCGCGCGGAACTGTCTGCCCTTGCGCCAAAACAGGCATAAGTCGTCACGATATTTAATGGATTAATTGAGGAATGCTGATGTCTGTACAAAATGAAAACAACGCCGGTAGTGAGAGTATCGTCCTTGAACGCCAGGGGGCAGAGAGTGTTTATGCCTCGCTGTTTGAAAAAATTAATCTCAGCCCGGTTTCTGAATTAAGCGCGCTGGATATCTGGCAGGACAGTCAGGCGATGTCAGATGCCACCGCTGATGAACGACTGACCGCCGGAATGCAGGTCTTTCTGGAATGCCTGAGCAAAGCAGGTTCAAAAGTTGAGAAGCTCGATAAAACGCTGATTGACCACCACATCGCCGACCTGGATTATCAGATCAGCCGCCAGCTGGACGCCGTGATGCATCACGAAGAATTCCAGACGGTTGAGTCTTTGTGGCGCGGTCTGAAATCGCTGGTGGATAAAACCGACTTCCGTCAGAACGTTAAAATTGAACTTCTGGACCTGTCCAAGGAGGATCTGCGTCAGGACTTTGAAGATGCACCTGAAATCATTCAGAGCGGACTGTACCTGCAGACATACGTGGCAGAGTACGACACGCCGGGCGGAGAACCGATTGGTGCGCTGATTTCCGCTTATGAGTTCGACGCCTCCGCCCAGGATGTCGCCCTGCTGCGTAATATCTCGAAAGTTTCTGCGGCGGCGCATATGCCGTTTATTGGCTCTGCTGGCCCAAAATTCTTCCTGAAAGACTCGATGGAAGAGGTGGCCGCCATCAAAGACATTGGCAACTATTTCGATCGCGCCGAGTACATCAAGTGGAAATCCTTCCGTGATACAGATGATTCCCGCTACATCGGGCTGGTGATGCCACGCGTGCTGGGGCGTTTGCCTTACGGGCCGGACACGGTACCGGTCCGCAGCTTCAACTACGTGGAAGAGGTGAAGGGCCCGGATCACGATAAATACCTGTGGAATAACGCGTCGTTTGCCTTTGCCTCCAACATGGTGCGCAGCTTTATCAACAACGGCTGGTGCGTGCAAATTCGTGGCCCACAGGCGGGCGGTGCGGTTCAGGACCTGCCGATTCACCTGTACGATCTCGGCACCGGCAACCAGGTGAAAATCCCGTCCGAGGTGATGATCCCGGAAACGCGTGAATTCGAATTCGCCAACCTGGGCTTTATTCCGCTTTCCTACTACAAAAACCGCGATTACGCGTGCTTCTTCTCCGCAAACTCCACGCAGAAACCGGCGCTTTACGATACCGCCGATGCGACAGCGAACAGCCGGATCAACGCCCGTCTGCCGTACATCTTCCTGCTCTCCCGCATTGCGCATTACCTGAAGCTTATTCAGCGTGAAAACATCGGCACCACCAAAGATCGCCGCTTGCTTGAGCTGGAGCTGAACACCTGGGTTCGCAGTCTGGTCACTGAAATGACCGATCCGGGCGACGAACTGCAGGCTTCCCACCCGCTGCGTGATGCCAAAGTGACGGTAGAAGACATCGAAGACAATCCGGGCTTTTTCCGCGTCAAGCTGTACGCCGTGCCGCACTTCCAGGTGGAAGGAATGGACGTCAATCTGTCTCTGGTTTCCCAGATGCCGAAGGCGAAAGCGTAACGTAAGGCAGGAAGCCGATGAAAACGGAACAACCGTTATGGGGCAGGGGCCAGATGGTCTCTCCCCAGCACTTCCAGCAACAGGTCGCCTATGCGGCCTGGTCCGCTGAATGTATCGCCCAGTTGGGCCTGTCCCACCCGTGGGGAATGATTAGCGCCGCTTTCGAACCTGATTTGCTAAAGCTGGGCCGGCTTCAGGCCCGCCATCTGCATATCCGTTTCCAGGACGGGACGCTGATTGATACGGATAACGCCGACGCGCTGCCTCCGGCGATTTCGCTTGAGGATGTCTCTCAGGACGCGGTGGTGGTTCTGGCGCTCCCGCTGCTGAGGGCCAACGGCGGCAACTGCCTGAAGCCTGATGAAGTGGCCGAGCGTCCGGTGCGTTTTCGCCAACGCTGGCGGGATGTCCGAAATACCTTCGGGGACGACACTCGCCAGATTGCGGTGATGCAGCCGGAATTAACGCTGCGTTTTGCCGGGCAGGACAACAGTGACTATTTGACCTGCCCGATCGCACGTTTGCAGCGGGACTCTCAGGGCGCCTGGCGTGTGGACGAGACTTATCTTCCTCCGCTGCTGGCGGTACAGAGCAGCCGCTGGCTGGTCACCCAGTTAGAACAGCTGATGACGCAGCTGCGCGCCAGGCTGGCCCGCCTGATGGCCATGCGCCGTGAAAGCAATGAGCGGATGGCCGATTTTGCCGTGGCCGACGTCTCGCTTTTCTGGCTGCTTAACGCCCTGAACAGCGCAGAGCCGGTGCTGGGGCAGTTCGAGCGTAGCCTGCAAAGCCCGCCTGAGCGTTTGTATCCTGAGCTTGCCCGCCTGGCAGGCAGCCTGCTGACATTCTCTCTGGAGCACCAGGCCAGCGCGATCCCGGCTTATCAACATGATCGACTGAATGCCGTTTTTCCGCCGTTGTTTGAATTGTTAGGGGACCTGCTGGAGGCCAGCCTGCCGTCCAGGGTGGTGTCCATTGAGCTTGAATACGATCCCCGGCTGCACTTCTGGCAGGCCCGTCTGCATGACCCCCGGCTGCGCGAAGGCGCGGATTACTACCTTTCTGTACGTTCGCCGATGCCGGTGGCGCAGCTGCAGGAGCAGTTCCCACGGCAGTGCAAGGTGGGTAGCCCGGATCACGTTCGGGGCATCGTTAATTCGTCCAGAGTGGGGGTGCCATTGACGCCGCTGCGCCATGTCCCCGCCGCCATTCCGCTTCGCCTGGAAAACCAGTATTTCAGCCTCGATGTCTCCCACGCGCTGGGGGCGGAAATGCTTCAAAGCGGCACCTGCATGTTTTACGTCCCGGGAATGCTCGGTGAGCCTGAACTTGAACTCTTTGCGGTACTGAGAACATGAATGAGCATAAACGCGGTAACGCCGCGGGCATTGATATCGATGCGCTGCTGCAGAATACCTGGCTGCAGGTTATTAGCCTGCGGCACGGCCCGACATTCCAGGATGGCGATGGCAAAAAACTGTGGGAACGCTGTATTGCTGATGTAGAACGCGTGCAGCGCGAGCTGAAAGCGAACGATCTCGATGAAGCCAGCTGTCTGCTTATCCTCACCGCGCAGTGTGCGTTGCTGGATGAAACGGTAAAAGGGCGCAGCGCGGAGGACGACGCCTGCGTGCAGTGGTATCACATTCCCCTGCTGGGGCACTTTCTCGGCACCATGGACGCCGGTGACACGTTGTGTGACCGGATGCGCGATGTTTTGCGCCAGCCCGAACCCAACAATGCCGTGGTGACCTGCTTCCAGCGGATCATGATGCTTGGGTTTCTCGGCAGTTTCCGTTCTCTGAACGATCCTGCGCGCCAGCAGCTCGTGCAGGATCTCAGTGAACATGTCCTTCCGTTCAGCTATCCACAGACTCATCCTGTACTGGCCGAAAGCCCTGCAGGTCGAGCCATGGGCGGCTGGCTGGCATCGTGGCCTGTGCGTATTGGCCTAAGCGTGTTTGCCGTCGCAGCCCTGTGGTGGGGACTGGATCTCTGGCTCGATCGGACATTGTTAACCCTATTGCCTGAGGTCGTGAAATGAGCCCAGCGCAGCAGCGAGGTTTAGCGCTGTGGGCCGCGATGCTGAGCCTTGTGGTCTGCCTGGGCTTTCTGCCTGTTTCCGGAGCGTTTTCCGTACTCATCCTTCTGGTAATCCTGGGGATGATTACGGCGGTGTGGTACGTCGTGAGTCGCCGTGCTGAGCAAGATATCTCGCTGTGCCTGGATGACCTGCCGGAAGCCACATACCGCCAGCCCGTGGTACTGGTTTGTGGCGACATGCCGCTGGCCTGGCCGCGTTCTTCACCGGTGTTGACCGTCACGCAGGGCTGCTGGGTAAGGGTTGAAGAGCATCAGGATCTTCAACAGGTGGTTCGCCTGGTGCTACAGCTGCGCCCCGACTGGGGGCGTCAGCTGTCGATTATGGTCAGCGTTTGCCCGCAGAAACACGCTGATGCGGAAGCCCTGACCAGCCATCTGCTGGCCCTGCGCTGGCAAATAAGCCAGCTGCGCAAAGAAACAGGTCATGCCGTGCCGCTGGTGTTGAATGGCCAGACAGGCAGCGCGATGGTGAACGACATGCTCTGGCAGGCGGCGATTCCCGGCGAAGGAGTGCGCGTCTGGCGTGAATCTTCCTCGCCCTGTTCGATTGCCGCGTGGGTGACCACGGGTGGCGCGATGGCCATGCAGCAGCAGGTACTGATGAACAGCTTTATGAGCTGGTATCAGCTGCACGTCAAAGCCGTATTTATGGATGAAAATCCCGATATGCCGGCCATTGCGCCCATCGCTGTGCTTTGGGGAATGGGCCCGATTCTTGCCGGGAGTCTCGCATCCTCGCTCTGGACGACGTGGCTGTCCCGACACACCGCGATGCATCAGGTCTCTGGCTGGCAGCCTGTCGGCACGGACAGCACGGTGATTTCGCCGCTCCCGGATTTTGTTCTGCCGCTGTTACCTGAGGGAAAAGGGCTGACGGCGCGAGGCCGAGCCTGGCGATGCGCGCTCGGGATCTTCACGCTGGCGGCGATGACGGCGTTGCTCAGCAGCGGCTGGAACAATGCCCAGCTATTGCACCGCGTGAGTTTTGATATTGCCCGTTATGACCGTATCCCGATGAAGGATTACGGCCCGAAGGCCGAGGCTGTCGCGGTTCTGCGTGAAGATGCCGAACAGCTGGACGACTGGGCCCGTAACGGTATTCCTGCCCGGATGAGCCTGGGGTTATATCAGGGGGAGCGCCTGCGTATGCCTCTGCTGGAGGCTATCCGCTCGTACGTGCCCGCTCCGCCACCTAAACCACAGCCTAAGTTAAAACCGGCACCTAAAACCGTACGCCTCGACAGCATGTCGCTGTTTGACTCCGGAAATGCCGCGCTGAAAACGGGCTCTACCAAGCTGCTGGTCAATTCCCTTGTGGGGATTAAAGCGAAGCCGGGCTGGCTGATTGTTGTCGCCGGGCACACGGATAACACCGGCAACCCCCGGCTGAACCAAACATTGTCCCTGAAGCGTGCAGAAGCGGTACGCGACTGGATGCACGACACCGGCGACGTGCCGGAAAGTTGTTTTGCGGTGCAGGGTTATGGCCAGAGCCGCCCCATTGCAAACAATGACACGCCGGAAGGCCGCGCGCTTAACCGTCGTGTCGAAATCAGTCTGGTACCGCAGGCCAATGCCTGCTTGTTACCGGGCGAAATCCCAGCGTCATCGCAGGATGATGGCGTTCTACACAATGAAAAGGAGAAGTAAACCATGGCAATCCCTGTTTATCTTTGGCTGAAAGACGACGGCGGCGCGGACATCAAAGGGTCTGTAGACGTTGAGAACCGCGAAGGCAGCATCGAAATTGTGGCGCAGGAACATAATCTGTACATCCCTACGGACAACAATACCGGCAAGCTGACCGGCACCCGTATTCACACGCCGTTCATGTTCACCAAGGAAATCGATTCCTCCAGCCCGTACCTGTACAAGGCGGTGACCACCGGCCAGACCCTGAAATCGGCTGAATTCAAGTGGTACAAAATCAACGACGCAGGCCAGGAAGTTGAGTACTTCAACACCAAACTGGAAAACGTGAAGGTGGTGAAGGTCAATCCTGAAATGTACGACGTCAAAGACCCGTCGAAAGAAAAACACAACCATCTTGAGCGCGTAGAGCTGCGCTACGAAAAAATCACCTGGACCTACAAAGACGGCAACATCATTCATTCCGATAGCTGGAACGAACGCGCCACCGCGTAATTGCTCGTCATATTTCGCGCTGTAGCGGCGTTGGCTGCGTTCATGCACCCCGGTCACTTACTTCAGTAAGCTCCCGGGGCTGCACTCGCTTGCCGCCTTGCTTCAACGCGAACTCTTTAGAGCAATGGCCCGACGGGCAGCCCATTCTGCCCGCTTTTCTATTTTGCTGAACGTCTGCGTGGCGGGCGTTGAGCAAAGAAACCCACAATCTGCCCGCCCGACCTTGTGCGCTTTGGTCTCCTGTACAACAGGAAACAGCGAGGGGCGGTAGCGTGTCCAGGCCCCATTCAGGAGAGAATACAACATGGAAAATCCAGCCATCCTGCTGCGTCGTCTTAACCCTTACTGCGCCCGTGCGATGGAAGGGGCGGCTTCTCTGTGCCAGACCCGCGCCCATGCGGAAATTCTGCCGGAGCACTGGCTGCTGAAGCTGCTGGAGCAGGGTGAAGGTGACCTGACGGTGCTGGCGCGCCGCTACGAATGGAATATGGACTCGGTCTGGCAGGATCTTCTGGCATGGCTGGATGCACTGCCTCGTTCCGTGCGCGGCCGTCCTCAGCTTTCAGACAGCGTTCAGAAACTGCTGCAGGAGGCGTGGCTGATTGCTTCGCTTGCCGGGGAAGAACACATCCGTAGCGTACACCTGATGATGGCGCTGGTGGATAAACAGAACCTGCTGCGCTGTGACGGCCTGTGGCCGTTTTTGACGCTCGGGCAGGGCCAGCTGGAGCGCCTGCGTCCGCTGCTCGACGCGCAGTCTGACGAACGCCCGGAAGTGCAGCAGGAAGCTGAGCTGGCACACGCTCACGGCAGTGAAGTTGAGTTTATTGGCCGCCCGGTGGGGGCGACGAAAGAAGGTGACCTGGATCCGGCGCTGCAAAACGCGCTGGATAAATTCACTCTCGACGTTACGGCCAAAGCGCGTGAAGGGAAAATCGATCCGGTTTTTGGTCGTGACACGGAAATCCGCCAGATGGTGGACATCCTTTCCCGCAGGCGTAAGAACAACCCGATCCTGGTGGGTGAACCCGGCGTGGGGAAAACCGCGCTGGTAGAAGGCCTGGCGCTACGTATTGCCGAAGGTAACGTCCCTGTCAGCCTCCAGCCTGTCACCTTGCGTACCCTCGACCTGGGGCTTTTGCAGGCGGGAGCCGGCGTGAAGGGCGAGTTTGAGCAACGCCTGAAAAACATTATTGAGGCGGTGCAGCAGTCGCCTGATCCGGTGCTGCTGTTTATCGACGAAGCCCATACGATTATTGGGGCGGGTAATCAGGCTGGCGGAGCTGATGCGGCCAACCTGCTGAAACCGGCACTGGCCCGTGGCGAACTGCGCACCATCGCGGCCACCACCTGGTCTGAGTACAAACAGTATTTCGAACGCGATGCCGCGCTGGAGCGCCGCTTCCAGATGGTAAAAGTGGACGAGCCGGACGATGAAACCGCCTGCCTGATGCTGCGAGGCCTGAAGTCACGCTACGCGGAGCATCACGGCGTGCATATTACCGATGACGCCGTGCGCGCCGCAGTTACACTGTCACGTCGTTATCTTACGGGCCGCCAGTTGCCGGACAAGGCCGTCGACCTGCTGGACACCGCGGCGGCACGCGTACGCATGAGTCTGGATACGCTGCCTGAAGAGATTGTGGTCCTGAAAGCGCAGCTCACCGCGCTGGAGCTTGAAGAACAGGCGCTGCTTGAAGACATCGCCACCGGCTGCCATCTGCCCGGCGAGCGGATTGAACGGATTGATACTCAGAGCAACAAGCTGGAAAGCACGCTTGAGGCGCTGGAAGGCCGCTTTGAACTGGAGAAGTCCCTTGCGCAGCAGGTGATGGAATGCCGCCAGGACATCAGCCGTCAGGCGGAGCTTGCCGACCTGCAGCGCCAGCTGGCGGCGATGCAGCAGGGGGACGCGCTGGTACAGATTGACGTAGAAACTCGCACCGTGGCTAACGTGATTGCCGACTGGACCGGCGTGCCGCTGTCTTCATTGATGAAAAATGAGCAGGCGGAGCTTCTGACGCTGGAGAATGCCATTGGTAAGCGGGTTGTAGGGCAGGAAGTTGCGCTTAACGCGCTTGCTCAGCGCCTTCGCGCCGCGAAAACCGGGCTGACGTCTGAAAACGGCCCGCAGGGCGTGCTCCTGCTGGTTGGCCCGAGCGGAGTGGGCAAAACCGAAACCGCGCTGGCGCTGGCGGATGCGCTTTACGGCGGCGAGAAGTCCCTGATCACCATCAACCTGTCGGAGTACCAGGAGCCGCACACTGTTTCCCAGTTGAAAGGCTCACCGCCGGGCTACGTCGGCTACGGACAGGGCGGGATCCTCACCGAAGCCGTCCGCAAACGTCCATACAGCGTTGTTCTGCTGGATGAAGTTGAAAAAGCGCACAGAGATGTGATGAACCTGTTCTATCAGGTCTTCGACCGGGGATTCATGCGCGACGGCGAAGGGCGGGAAATTGACTTCCGTAACACGGTTATTCTGATGACCTCTAACCTCGGCAGCGACCCTATCATGCAGCTGCTTGAGGAACAGCCAGAGGCAACGGAAGGCGATTTGCACGAACTGCTGCGCCCGATCCTGCGCGATCATTTCCAGCCCGCGCTGCTGGCCCGCTTCCAGACCGTGATTTACCGGCCGCTGGCCTCTGCCGCAATGCGCACCATCGTGGAAATGAAACTCGCCCAGGTCAGCCAGCGCCTGCAACGTCATTACGGCCTGTCGACCCATATCGAAGAAAATCTGTACGACGCGCTGACCGCCGCCTGCCTGCTGCCGGATAGCGGGGCCCGCAACGTCGACAGCCTGCTCAATCAGCAGATTTTACCGGTGCTGAGTCAACAATTGCTGATGCATATGGCAGCCCGACAGAAGCCCCGGACGCTGACGCTAAGCTGGACGGAGGATGAGGGGATCGGGCTGGAATTTGACCGTATCCAAGGAGAGCGCGTATGAGCAATAATCCCCCGATAGATTTCAGCCATAACCATCATCTGCTGGCGGTGAAGGGCTGTGAACCCGCCCTCGACGTGCTGGCCTTTCAGGGCGATGAAGCCCTCAGCAAGCCGTTCAGTTACCGGATAGAGTTCACCTGCGCCGACCATGCCGTCGGCAAAGAGATGATGTTGCTGAAGGCCGCCTCGCTGACGCTGCAGGCGCCGGTCGACCAGGGTTACGGCATTAAAATGCAGCAGCCGGTGCGGGTGATTCAGGGGCTGGTGACGGGCTTTGAACGCCTCAGCACCTCTGCCGACGAGAGCCTCTACGCCCTGACGCTACAGCCCCGGCTGGCGCTGCTCGACCGCTCCCGGCAGAACGCTATCTACCAGGATATGTCGGTGCCACAAATCGTGGAAAAAATCCTGCGTGAGCGCCACGGTATGCGCGGCCAGGACTTCGTGTTTTCACTCTCAAAAGAATACCCGCGTCGCGAGCAGGTGATGCAGTACGGCGAGGACGACCTGCGCTTCATCACCCGCCTGTTGGGTGAGGTTGGCATCTGGTTCCGCTTCACCACCGACACGCGGCTCAACATCGACGTGGTGGAGTTTTATGACGGCCAGCAGGGCTATGAGAAAGGCCTGACTTTGCCGTCGGTGCCGCCTTCCGGGCAGCATGCGAAAGGGGCGGACTCGGTGTGGGAGATGACGTGCCACCACCGTGTGGTGCCAAAGCAGGTCAGCACCCGCGATTACAATTACCGCCAGGCGGCGGAGGACATGAACACGCAGGTGGACGTGACCCGGGGAGATACCACCACCTACGGTGAGGCGTATCACTACGCCGACAACTACCTGACGCCGGGCAGCGCTTACGACCACAATCCGGCCCCGGAATCGGGCGCGTATTACGCCCGGCTGCGGCATGAACGCTACCTGAACGGGCAGACGCAGACCCGGGCCACGACCACCTGCCCGACGCTCTCCCCGGGTCAGGTGCTGAAAGTCACCGGCGGGGATGAAGTCGCGGCGGTGTTTGTGCAGGGCGTGCTCATCACCAGAATGACCAGTCATGCCCGGCGTGACCGGGATTTTGTGGTGCATTTTGACGGCATCCCGGACAGTACGGACTTTGGCTTCCGCCCGGAGCCCGGCAACCGGCCGGTGATGGCGGGCACGCTGCCCGCCCGCGTCACCAGCACCACCGAAAACGATACCTACGGGCATATCGACAAAGACGGCCGCTACCGGGTCAACATGCTGTTTGACCGCGACGGCTGGGAAACCGGGTTCGAGAGCCTGTGGGTGCGCCAGGCCCGGCCATACGCCGGGGACACCTACGGTCTGCACCTGCCGCTGCTGGCGGGCACCGAAGTGGCGATTGGTTTTGAAGGCGGCAACCCGGACAGGCCCTACATCGCCGGCGTACTGCACGACTCGGCCCACGGCGACCACGTCACCATCCGCAACTACAAACGCAACGTCCTGCGCACTCCGGCGAACAACAAAATCCGCCTCGACGATGAGCGCGGCAAGGAGCACATCAAGGTCTCCACCGAGTACGGCGGCAAGAGCCAGCTGAACCTCGGCCATCTCGTCGACAGCGAGCAGCAACAACGCGGTGAGGGGTTTGAACTCCGGACGGACAGCTGGGGCGCCATCCGGGCGCAGAAGGGCATCTTCATCAGCGCCGACGGGCAGGCGAAGGCGCAGGGAGATGTGCTGGAAATGGGGGCGGCAATAAGCCTATTAAAAGGCGCGCTGAATCAGATAACTGAATGGGGAACTATTGCCCGATCGCATAACAACGTTGTGCCTGATACAGCCCCACTTAACACCCTGGTTGAGGGTGCTAATAACCTGAAATCATCGACATTACTGATGAGCGCGCCTGATGGCATAGCCGCGGTTACGCCAGAAACCACGTTACTTCACAGCGGCAAAGGTCTGTACCTGCAGAGCCAGGGTGAAGTTAACGTCACCACGGCACAGCGGCATTCTGTTGTTTCCAGTAAAGAAATTTCCCTCCTGGCACAAAAAGAAGGGATGCGCCTGGTTTCCGGTAAGGGGCCACTTACTGTCGAATCACATGCTGATACTCTGTCTTTGACTTCCCTGAAGGATGTCATTGTGCAGTCCACACAGGGTCATTTACAGCTAACGGCAAAAAATGGGATCACTCTCGGCTGCGGCGGAGCCTATATACGCCTCGCGCCAGGCGGGGAGGTTGAAATTCATGGGCCGGGCCTTCTTAGTCTCAAAGGGCAGCACAGAATGGAAGCGCCGGCGAGCCAGGAGTTTCCTTTGCCTGAATTGCCTTCGTCAGTGTGTAAAGAGTGTCTTAAACGAGCACAGGAACGGGCTCAAGGCTTTGTGCCCAGGGAGGGATAACGATGGATAATACAACAGTCTGGCTGGACAAAATTCAGCATACCTGTAGGCAGTTCAGTCAGAGCCACGTGGATATCATTATCGACCAGTGTGGCATGGATATCTCTGTCATTCCGGCACTATCCGGTTTTTCTCCGGCCCTGGCATGGGGCTCCCTGTATGAGGGATTGCCGGAGGATATTTATAGGGAGGATGCGCCTTTACTGGTACGTATCGATCTTGATGAGCCGCAGCAGGTGCAGTGGATGTACGAGCTTGCAAGGGAAGTCTCGCTTAAAGCGCCTCTACTCGTGATTGTCTCGCCCTGGTCGTTTTCATTGCTTGCCGACTGGCTAAGGCAATGTGTGGATGTCAGCCATGAAGGGCGGGATGGCATTTTCAGGTTCTGGGATACGCAGAATTTCCCGTGGCTTTTTTCCTGCATTCTGGATGAGCAAGGTAAGGCGCAGCTTCAAAGACCCGTGCTGTTCTGGAGCTGGCTCAATCGGGATGAACAGCCCGCAATGCAGGAGGGAAACGGGACCATTCCCGCGAATGATGTTTTTCAGAAAATCACGTTCAGTGATGATCAATTTGAAGCGCTAATGTGCCTGAGTGATGCGAAAAAACTCTTAAGTGACCATACGTTCTTAGCCGATCTTTTCTTAACCAAAGAAGCCGCATTTTCCGCATGCTTCAATGCAATGCTCGCGGCGACTAAAGAACGGATTCTTTTTGAAGAGCAGCGAAATGATTGGGTGGTGGACCGACTTTGCGGACAGAAAAAAGGACATCGGGGAAAGGAATGAAGAAAATTATTGCACTGGCAGCGGTATTGTTGTTGAGCGGATGTGTCTCTATTGCTGAGCATTCGGAAGGTTGCTACTCCAAATATTATCAGGGAACAGAAAGGGCAATAGCAGCGGGATATTGGTCCATCCTGCCGTGGATTGATGTTCCTTTTTCCGCTGTTGTGGATACTTTAACTCTACCGGTTGACGCTATTTGCATCGCCAATAAATAACTGAGTATCAACCAGGGAGTAAGGATGATTATCAGGAAATTTTATTTTTGTTTAAGCCGTTTATTGCTCTCGGCAGCGTTATTGGTTGGGATTATTCATCATTCAATTGCAGGCACGATTGAAGCGATCAACCATACCAAATGGGCGATCAACCACTTCAGCGTTAACGGCCAGTCAGGGATTGATGCTATCGGCCCGTTTGACGGCGGGGGCGGCGGGTGTTGTTACGGCGTGCCGTCGGTCTGGAAACCAGGGCTGGCGGTGCGTATTGACTGGGAAAGTGGGGAGGCTTCTACAGCGGGCTTTCCAGGATTTGCCGATTATGAAAAGTACAAGGCCTGGGAAAAAAAAATGAGTGCAAACAACAGGAGACACACTAAAAGTGTTCCGGTTCCCGACTATACCGGGCAGGAAACCTGCGGGATTACAGTCCACTTTTTACCCTGCGATGAGGTGCAGGTGACTACCAGCTGCTGGTCACCGACGAATGCAAACTACCCGATTAAGCTGCCGCTCAGAATGAAGGAGCCGAAGGTATGCCCGAGATAAGCACCGATCTGGCGT
>Ga0209281_1000439_pt1 | contig 60807 bp, 59 predicted proteins | sample MedtruBG_FD_187514 | JGI IMG/M metagenome (GOLD analysis project Ga0209281, IMG submission 187514) | Root nodule microbial communities of legume samples collected from California, USA - Medicago truncatula BG (SPAdes) (version 2) | ecosystem: Host-associated > Plants > Roots > Nodule | place... | reverse complement strand
TATTATAACTAGCAGAGGTCCAGCAACAGCAATGGCATTTTCATATAAATTACTAGAAGTTCTAGGATATGATCATAAAGTAGAAGGAATTTCATCTGGAATGTTATTTAAAATGTTCACGAAATAAATGTTTTGCGAAGAACTAAAAGGGATGAAGTAAACAACCGAAATATAATGCATATATGTTCCTCAGGACTATGAAAAATTTCGCTGGGAATATCTAAATGGAAGGTTGCACCACTTCTGCATGCTCCTGTGACAAGCACAGTACAAGCAAAAGTGGAACAACTTCCCATTAAGATATTCCGGCAGCTCATTTTTCAATGCCTGTTCCACATATATGTATTCTATTTCTTTGTATTTTATCCACTTTAAGTGTTACACAGATATCCGGTACAGAAAATTGAAAATGTACATTAACAAAGATATTGTTGACCTAAAAAATATAAAAATACTTGATTATATATATACTTTACTTTAAATTTACACTAAACAAAGAAATTGAATATATGTTTTTGCGGAGTGTTCATAGGAAGATTTTGCTGGTTGTGATTCTATATTATAAGTTGTTCCAAATGTGCTTGTTCAAAGCGTAGTCTTTGGAGCAAGCACTTTGGGGCAACTTATAAATTGTAGAATCATCCAGAAAAACCTTCAAAGAACCGTAGCAAACACATATATTCAATTTCGGTTGATTAGCAGTGACTTGGAATTGTTGTCATGCTGAAAGTATTTTTTATTTCGGTGCTTCACAATATTCTTAAAGGAGGAAACAATGGCAGAAAGATGGTTTGTAAAGAACATAAAAGCTGATTATAAATATATGTCTAAGAAATATGGAATTACAGAGTTTATGAGCAAACTCATAGTAAATAGAAATATTATAGATGATGAAATGATAAAAAGTTACATAAACCCAGACTTTGACAAATTCCACAATCCGAGAGAAATGAAAGATTTAGAAAGAGCTGTGGGTATACTCGAAGATAAGATAAAGAAAAATACTAAGATAAGGATTGTTGGTGACTACGATGTAGATGGTGTAATAAGTATTTACATTTTATATAAAGCACTAAAAAGGTGTAATGCAAATGTAGATTATGAAATTCCAGATAGAATAAAAGACGGGTACGGAATCAATATAGATATAATAAAACAGGCTAAAGAAGATGGTGTTGATACTATTCTTACTTGTGATAATGGAATATCAGCTATTGAACAAATAAAGTATGCCAAAGATTTAGGGATTACCGTGATAGTTACTGATCATCACGATATACCATTTATTGAAAATGAAAATAATGTTAGAGAGTTTGTTAGTTTAAGTGCAGACGCAGTAGTAAACCCAAAGCAAAGTGAATGCTGCTATTCTTTTAAACAACTATGTGGGGCAGGAGTAGCATTTAAGCTTGTAGAGATTCTTTATGAAACATTTAATATAGATAAAAGCGAATGTTATAAATTTATAGAGTTTTTAGCTATAGCTACAGTATGTGATGTTGTAGATTTAGTTGATGAAAATAGAGTTTTTGTAAAAAAAGGACTAGAGTATATAAATAAGACAACTAACCTAGGTTTGCAAGAGCTGATAAGAGAATGTGAACTTACTGATAAAACTCTAACAGTATATCATTTAGGATTCATTATTGGACCTTGTATAAATGCATCAGGAAGGTTAGATTCAGCTAAGAGGGGATTAGAGCTATTGCTTTCAGAGGATGAAGAAAATGCAGTAAGGCTTGCCAAGGAATTGGTTAAACTAAATGCTGAACGGAAAGATATGACTATGAATGGTGTGGAAGCAGCGATAGAAATTATAGAAAAGAATGGAATGATAAAAGATAAAGTTTTCGTTATATATATTCCAGATATACATGAAAGTTTAGCGGGAATTATAGCAGGAAGAATAAAAGAAAAGTATAATGTTCCAACTTTAATAATTACAAAAGCAGAACATGGAGCAAAGGGTTCAGGCAGATCAATAGAGGAATATAACATGTTTGAGGAACTGATTAAGTGTAAAGATCTCCTTGAAAAGTTTGGCGGTCATCCTATGGCAGCAGGATTTTCGTTAGAGGAAGAGAATATAGATGAGTTCAGAAAAAGATTAAATCAAAATACAACATTAAGTGATGAAGAATTATTAAGAAAAGTTACTATTGATTGTGTTTTAACGCTGGATGAAATAAATTATCAGTTAATTGATGATTTAGGGAGGCTTGAGCCATTTGGTAGGTCGAATTCTAAACCTTTATTTGCAGAAAAAAATATTAAGGTACTAAAAGCAATAGTACTTGGCAAGAATAAAAATGTATTGAAGTTAAAATTAAAAACCAAATTAAATAAAGCTTTAGATGCTATATATTTTGGTGATATCAATGAATTTGAAGAAGAAATAGGTAGCAAGTATGGAAAAGGGGAATTGCAGAAACTTTACGATGGTGTGTATAACGATGTGGGAATCGATTTAGTATTTTATCCGAGCATTAATGAATATAATGGTAATACTAGTATTCAAATTATAGTGCAAAACTATAGGTGCTAAGCGCCTCAATAAATAATGAATGATTAAAGCTATTTTGCTATGCAAAATTTAAATTTATTAGATGGAAACACATTTGGGTAGAAATAATATTCGCTAAGAATTTTTACTTTATCATTCGTTCTTAATCATTCATTAATTCAAGAAAGGGTGATTTTTTGTCTAAGTATAAAATAATAATGACAGGTGGAGGAACAGCAGGGCATGTTACTCCAAATCTAGCATTAATACCAAAATTAAAAGAAAAAGGATTTGAAATAAAATATATTGGTGGCTTTGATGGTATTGAAAAAGAAATAATAACAAAGAATAATATACCTTTCTTCGGAATTTCATGTGGAAAATTACGGAGATATTTTGATGTGAAGAATTTTACTGATCCCTTTAAAATTTTAAAAGGCATCACTCAATCTATAAGAATAATATCTAAAGAGAAACCAGATGTTATTTTTTCAAAAGGAGGTTTTGTGGCAGTACCAGTTGTTATAGCAGCATCTATAAAGAAGATACCGGTAGTTGCACATGAATCAGATATGACGCCGGGTCTTGCTAATAAATTATCTGCTCCTTTTTGTGATAAGTTATGTGTGACTTTTAGAGAAAGTTTAAAATATATAAAAGATAATAAGGGTGTACTTACAGGTAGTCCTATTAGAGAAGAAATACTTCATGGTGATAAAAATGAAGGAAAAAGAATATGTGGGTTCAAAGATAGTAAAGAAATATTGCTTATTATGGGTGGAAGTCTAGGGTCAAAACTGATAAATGAAGAGATAAGAAAAAATTTGGATAAATTATTAAAAGATTTTAACATAATTCACATTTGCGGTAAGGGAAATATGGATAAAGATTATATAAATATGAGTGGATATAAGCAGTTTGAATATGTAAGCGAAGAATTACCGGATTTAATGAAAGCGGCAGATTACATAATCTCAAGGGCTGGAGCGAATTCGATATTTGAATTCTTAGCATTAAAAAAGCCAACACTATTAATACCTCTTTCAAAAAAAGCAAGTAGAGGAGATCAAATTTTAAATTCAAAGTCTTTTGCAAAAGAGGGCTACTCATTAATAATTGAAGAAGAAGAAATTGTTGGAGATATATTATATGAGAAAGTTATGGAACTTAAGAAAAATAAAAGAAGCCTTATTAATAATATGGAAAATAGCCAAGCTAAAAATGGGGTTGAGGAAATAGTAAATATACTCTTAGCATGCATAAGAAGGTAGATTACTAAAATGTATATTTATTAGTTAAAATAAAACAAATTCTACAATCAAATCTTGCAAAAAAAAATATGTGAGATATAATAAAAGGGTAGGTTCATTTTAGTGAAAACATAAGTTAATTATTTAACAAGAAGATGAGGTGCTATTTCAATGAAAAAAGTTTCAATCATTTATTGGAGTTGTGGAGGAAATATTGAAGCTCTTGCAAATGCTATGGCAGATGGTGCTAGAGAGCAAGGTGGGGAAGTGACGGTAAAACACGTTGCTGATGCTACATTAGAAGATGTTTTAGAAGCTGATTCTGTTGCTTTTGGAAGTCCTGCAGTAGATGCCGCTAAAATCGAACAGTTGGAAATGAAACCATTTTTGGAACAGTTGAAAGATTACAGTAAAGAGAATAAGAAAAAGAACTGTATTTTATTTGCAACTTATGGATGGATTGAAGACACTTTTATGAAAATATGGAAAGATGAAATGACATCTTATGGATTTAATGTAGTGGGAGATTTAGCAGTTAAAGATTCACCAACTAAAAAACAGACAAACCTTATTAAGAAGTTAGGAAAAGATTTAGCTAACTAGTAATTAGCTAAATTAAGTAAGGTTAAATTATTTTTTGTGTGTAAAGTTGGAATGTAGCTTTGATTAGCTAATATTTTGTGTGTTTATTAGGTGGTCTTATAGACTTACTTATATAAAAAAATTTAAATTATTCTAAATTTAAGTTTTAAATTAGAAAGAGGGGTCAACGCGATGAGAAAAATGAAAACTATGGATGGTAATACTGCAGCAGCTCATATATCTTATGCATTTACTGAAGTTTCTGCAATATTCCCAATTACACCATCATCACCAATGGCAGAACATGTAGATGAATGGGTAGCACAAGGAAGAAAAAATATATTCGGACAACCTGTTAAAGTTATGGAAATGCAATCAGAAGCTGGAGCAGCTGGTGCAGTTCACGGATCTTTACAAGCTGGAGCATTAACTACTACTTATACAGCTTCACAAGGTTTATTATTAATGATACCAAACATGTACAAAATTTCTGGTGAAATGTTACCAGGAGTATTCCATGTATCAGCTAGAGCATTAGCTACTTCTGCTTTAAACATATTTGGAGATCACCAAGATGTTATGGCAGCAAGACAAACAGGTTTTGCAATGCTAGCAGAAGGATCAGTTCAAGAAGTTATGGATTTAGCAGCAGTTGCACATTTAACTGCTATTAAAACAAGAATTCCATTCTTAAACTTCTTTGATGGATTCAGAACTTCTCACGAAGTTCAAAAAATTGAAGTTTTAGAATATGATGAATTAGCAAGTTTACTTGATTGGGATTCAGTTAAAGCTTTCAGAGAAAGAGCATTAAACCCAAATCATCCTGTAACTAGAGGAACTGCTCAAAATGCAGATGTCTATTTCCAAGAAAGAGAATCTGTTAATAGATTCTATAATGAATTACCAGAAACAGTTGAAAGTTACATGGCTGAAATTACTAAATTAACAGGTAGAGAATATCACTGTTTCGATTACTATGGAGCACCAGATGCTGATAGAGTAATCATAGCTATGGGTTCAGCTACTGACGTTTGTGAAGAAACTATAGATTACTTAAATGCTAACGGACAAAAAGTTGGTGTTGTTAAAGTAAGATTATTCAGACCATTCTCAAATGAAAGATTATTAGCTGCTATTCCAAAGACAGTTAAGAAAATTGCTGTTTTAGATAGAACAAAAGAACCAGGATCAACTGGAGAACCATTATACTTAGATATCAGAAATGCATTCTTCGGACAAGCTGATGCACCAGTTATTGTTGGTGGTAGATTCGGTTTAGGTTCAAAAGATCCAAATCCAGGACATATTGCTGCAGTTTATGCTAACTTAGCACAAGCTGAACCAAAGAATGGATTTACATTAGGAATTAATGATGACGTTACAAATACTTCATTAGAAGTTACTGAAGATATAGATGCTACTCCAGAAGGAACTACATCTTGTAAGTTCTGGGGATTAGGATCAGATGGTACTGTTGGAGCAAACAAGAGTGCAATCAAGATAATTGGAGATCATACAGACATGTATGCTCAAGCGTACTTCTTCTATGATTCAAAGAAATCAGGTGGAATTACAGTATCTCACTTAAGATTTGGTAAGAAAGCAATTAAGTCACCATACTTAATTAACAAAGCAGACTTTGTGTCATGTTCTAACCAATCATATATCCAAAAATACAATGTACTTGATGGATTAAAGCCAGGTTCTACATTCTTATTAAATACTATCTGGAGTCCAGAAGATTTAGAAGAAAAATTACCAGCAGCATATAAGAGATTCTTAGCAAACAACAACATTAAGTTCTACACTTTAAATGCTGTAGGTATTGCTCAAGAAATCGGTCTTGGTGGAAGAATCAACATGATAATGCAATCAGCTTTCTTCAAGCTTGCTAACGTTATTCCAGTTGAAGATGCTATCAAATACTTAAAAGATTCAGTTGTATCTTCTTATGGTAAGAAGGGTGAAAAAGTTGTTAATATGAACAACGCCGCTATAGATAAAGGTGTTGAATCAATTGTTGAAATAAATATTCCAGAAGCTTGGAAGACAGCTCAAGATGAAGCTCCAGTAGAAATTAAACATGCTACTAAATTCGTAAAAGATATAGTTATTCCAATGAATAGACAAGAAGGAGATCAACTTCCAGTTTCAGCATTCGCAGGTATGGAAGATGGTACTTTTGAAAATGGTACTGCTGCTTTCGAAAAGAGAGGAATTGCAGTAAATGTTCCTGAATGGGATGCAGAAAAATGTATTCAATGTAACCAATGTTCAATGGTATGTCCACATGCTGCTATAAGACCATTCTTATTAACAGAAGCAGAAAAGAATGCTGCTCCAGGCGCAGCTAAGATTGTAGCGGCTAAGGGATTAAAGACTGAAGAACCATTATTATACACAATGGGTGTAACACCACTTGACTGTTCAGGTTGTGGAAACTGTGCTCAAATATGTCCGGCACCAGGAAAAGCATTAGTTATGAAACCACAAGAATCTCAACACGACCAAGTAGAAGTTTGGGATTACTTATTCTACGATGTTTCAACTAAAAAGAACCCAATGAACAAGAAGACAGTTAAGGGTAGCCAATTTGAGCAACCATTACTTGAATTCTCAGGAGCTTGTGCAGGTTGTGGAGAAACTCCATATGTTAAAGCTATAACTCAATTAGTTGGTGATAGAATGATGGTTGCTAATGCAACTGGATGTACATCAATTTGGGGAGGATCTGCTCCTTCAACTCCATACACTAAGAATAAATGTGGACATGGTCCAGCTTGGGCTAACTCATTATTCGAAGATAATGCTGAATATGGATTAGGTATGTTCCTAGGAGTTAAAGCTATTAGAGAAAGAATTGCAGAAAAAGCTGAAGCTGCTATAGCTGCGAATGATCCAGCAAAAGCTGAATTACAAGAATGGTTAGAGAATATAGATGAAGGTGAAGGAACTAGAGAAAGAGCTGATAAAATAACAGCTGCTTTAGAAGCATCTAACACTGAATTAGCTAAAGAAATATTAGCTGAAAAAGACTACTTCGTTAAGAGATCACAATGGATCTTCGGAGGAGACGGATGGGCTTACGATATCGGATACGGTGGAGTTGACCATGTATTAGCTTCAGGAGAAGATGTAAATATACTAGTAGTAGATACAGAAGTTTACTCAAACACTGGTGGTCAATCATCTAAATCTACTCCAACTGCTGCAATCGCTAAGTTTGCTGCAAGTGGTAAGAAAACTAAGAAGAAAGACCTTGGAATGATGGCTATGAGTTATGGTTATGTATATGTAGCTCAAATTAACATGGGTGCTGATAAGAACCAAGTTATGAAAGCTCTTGCAGAAGCTGAAGCTTATAAAGGACCATCATTAATAATAGCTTATGCACCATGTATCAACCATGGATTAAGAATTGGTATGGGTAACAGCCAAGAAGAAGCTAAGAGAGCTACAGCATGTGGTTACTGGCAAATGTACAGATTCAACCCAGAATTAAAAGAAGCTGGAAAGAATCCATTTACATTAGATTCAAAAGAACCAACAGCAGACTTCAAGGAATTCTTAATGGGAGAAGTAAGATACTCTTCATTAGCTAAGGCATTCCCAGAAGCAGCAGATGCTTTATTCGAAAAGACTAAGAAAGATGCTATGGAAAGATTAGAAGGATACAAGAGATTAGCTAATCAACAATAGTAATTAAACAATATATAAATAACTAAATTTGCGCAAGAAGAAAGAAGTCACTACGGTGACTTCTTTTTTTATGCATAATAGATTATAAATAATGAATTGTGAATAAAAAAATACTTCGGAATTTCGTGAAAAATTTATTTTTAAAATTCCTAAAAGAAAAATGAAAATAGCAATTTTTAGATTAGGTTTTCATCATTAATTAAAAACTTATAAGGCATTTTGAATAGTATATTTTACTATGTATATAATTAGTGATTAATACTAAAACTTTTACTAGAAGATTAGATAATGGAGAAGACTTTTACTAATAGATTTTTCGTTAGAATTTTCAACAAAAATAATAGAAGTATATAAAGAAATATGTATTAATAAAAAAGAACTTATATTATCAAAGCAACTATTGAGAAGTGAAACAAGTATTGGGAGAAATATTAATAAACATTCATTCGATAAAATTACGTTGTAATTTTATTATTTTAAGGGTAAAATTAATTAAGAACCAAAAGGAGGTTGAAAAATGGAAAAAGATTTAGACAAATGTGGATGTAATAGTGAAGAAGAAAGCTGCGGATGTGGTGGACATAATCATGGTGAAGGTCATGAATGTGGATGCGGACACGACCATGATGGCGATCATGAATGTGGATGTGGATGCAATGATGAAGAAAACTTCGTTATAGATTTAGAAGATGAAAATGGAAATGTAGTTACATGTCCAATAATTGATGAGTTTGAATATGAAGAAAAAGTATATTATTTAGCTCAAAATCCAGCAGAAGATTCAGTTTATCTTTTTAGATTAGATGGTGAAGAACTAGTAGTTCCAGATGAAGAGGAATTTGATAGAGTATCAGCTTACTATCAAGATGAATTAGTAGGTGAAGAATAAAAATAAAAAGACTTTAGTAGTTGATTGCTAAAGTCTTTTTTTTCTTGCATCTTGCGCATTCGCGTTGTTTACAATTCAATATATTAATGATATATTTTTATTATGTGACAAGAATATACAATTGTATCAAAGCATCTTAAAAATAACAATAGTAATATGATATTTATTTTTTAGGCATACTATATTGATAAGTGAATTGATTCTAATCTTTTGGAACTAAACCTTGTCTCTTTGGATGAATAAAAGGTATTATCGCATCTTTTTAATAAGTTATTTTGAAAATGCTTAAACTGGAGGGAATAAAGCAATGAAGTTATCTAAAAAAGCGGGGAATATCAGTCCATCAATCACTTTGGCAATTACAGCAAAAGCAAATGAGCTAAAGAGTCAAGGTGTTGATGTAGTAAGTTTTGGCGCAGGGGAGCCAGATTTTAATACACCAGAAAATATAATTCAAGCAGCTATAAAAGCTATGCACGATGGAAAAACTAAGTATACTCCAGCAGGAGGATTAGTAGAGTTAAAGCAAACTATATGTAATAAATTTAAGTCAGATAATGGATTAGAATATAAACCAAGCCAAATAACAGTTTCAACAGGTGCTAAACAAAGTTTAGCGAATGCTTTTATGGCTACATTAAATTCAGGGGATGAAGTATTAGTTCCTGTGCCATATTGGGTTAGTTATCCGGAATTAGTAAAGCTAGCAGATGGAGTTCCGGTATTTGTAGAAACATCAGAAGAAAACAGTTATAAATATACTGTATCTGATTTAGAAAAAGCTTTAACTAGCAATACAAAAGCACTATTATTAAATAGCCCTAATAATCCAACAGGAACAATTTATCACGAAGAAGAATTATTAGAAATAGCTAATTTTGCTAAGAAGCATGATCTTTTAATTATATCAGATGAAATTTACGAAAAGTTAATATATGATGGAGAAAAGCATATAAGCATAGCAGCTTTAAATGAAGATGCTTATAACAGAACAATAGTAATAAATGGTGTATCTAAAACCTATGCGATGACAGGTTGGAGATTAGGATATGCTGCTGCTAGTGATGAGATAACAAAATTAATGACTAGCATTCAAAGTCATATGACATCAAATGTAAATACTATAGCACAATATGCAGCAATAGAAGCGTTAAATGGTCCAGTAGAAGAATTAAATAATATGATTAAGGAATTCGAAAATAGAAGAAACTTCATGATATATAAATTAGAAAAATTAAATGAAGTATCAATTATAAGACCAAGCGGTGCATTCTATGTTATGGTTAATATATCTGCATATTTAAACACAACGTTTAAAGATCAAGTTATTAACAATTCAGTAGATTTTGCAAGAGTATTATTAGAGGAAGAGAAAGTTGCGGTAATACCTGGGGCGGGTTTTGGCTTAGATGATTATATAAGATTATCATATGCAACATCTATGGATATAATAGAAAATGGAATAGATAGAATCTCAACATTCTTAAGTAAAATCAAATAGTAAATATGTATGATTACCGAAAGTCATTAGACTCTGTTATTTCGGTTGCTATAGAATATTGATGTGGATTTCTACCAGTAAAAGTTGTGCTCATTCCTGCATGCTCCTGAGCGAAAGCTCATGACAAGCAGGAATGAAACAACTTTTACTGAAAAAATCCTACATCTATATTCTAAATGCAACACTGCATAAAAGAGTCTAATCCCTTTCTGGTATTGTATATAGCTTAAAGAATAATATATAGTTTTTGTATTTATATGCATGGATATTTAAAGTTGAAATAGAACTTGTTCGTATGTAATTCCTATTTTATATAAATATTATAGAGTAGAGAATGTTGAATATACTATTCTGTATTTAAATAGTTTTGAATTAGGCATATATGAATTTACATATTTCAAATAAAGAATATTTAATTCTAAGCACTTAATAATTTAAAAGAAATGTCAAATAATATAGTTATAAGATATGAAATTTAGGTATTTGGCTTATTTGATAAACATATTTATGTATATGCTAGAACTTATATGGATATCTATACTAGAAATCAGAAACATTTTTGTGCAGAAGGCATTTGAAAATGAGCTGTTGAAGATTATTAATGGCTGGTTGTTTCACTTAAACTTGTCAAAATGAATATTTGGAGCAAGTTTAAGTGAGGCAACCTGGCATTTATAACCTTCCAGCGAAATTTTCATAGTCCTGCGAAACAATAATGTTTCTGATTTCGGTAAGCTACACATAAATCTAAGTTATAAGTGTTAAGAATTAAATATTAAAAGGTAGGTATTGCGTTTTGAAGAAGCTTGCTATATTTGATATAGATTATACTATCACAAAAAAAGAGACTTTAATGGAACTATTTAAATATGTGGTAAAGAAGGATAAGAGAAATATTAGATTTTTGCCAAGAGCCATATTTTCTGGGCTTATGTATAGTATAAAAATATATGATGAGAAAAAGGTAAAAGAGACATTTTTGAAATTTATTGAGAATATCCATGAAAAAGATTTGGCGGAACTTGTTAAAAATTTTTATGATGAGAAGTTACAAACAATATTATACGAAGATGCATTAACAATGATGAAAAAACTAAAGAGTGAGGGGTATGATATTTATTTAATATCAGCATCTCCTGAGTTTTATATCAATGAATTTTATAAGATAAAAGAAGTGGATAAAATTATAGGAACAAAGTTTACTTTTAAGGAAGGCATTTTTACAAGGAAGATGGAAGGTGAAAATTGTAAAGGACAAGAAAAGGTAAGAAGGCTAATGGAAGTTATTAAGAATGAAAAAATAGAAGTGGATTTTAAAGAATCGTATATGTTTTCAGACTCCTTATCAGATAAACCTTTATTGAACTTGGTAGGCAAGCCATACCTAATAAATTACAAGAGAAATCATCAGATTGAGATATTAAGGTGGAAATAATATATAAATAAATTAGAGAAACTCATTAAAAGGTGAGATGTTAATAGTTTTATTTAAAAGTTAAAAGGCGGCGAGATTCATATGGAAGACAAAATAATATATGAGGTATTAAGGGTTATAGATGGGATACCAATATTTTTAGAAGCTCATTTAGAAAGAATGAAAAATTCATTTAAATTAATTAATGTGGAATTTCCGTTAAGTTATGAAGAAATTAGAACGAAAATTGAGAGTATTATAAAAGATGAGGATAAATATAATGGTAATATTAAAGTGACCTATGGAGTTAATGAAAAAAAACTAAAGGTATTTTTTATCGAGCATTTTTATCCTACTGAGGAAATGTACAAAAATGGAGTGGACACGATATTATACTTTGGAGAAAGAGAAAATCCTAATGCAAAAATAGTTAATGATAGTTTTAGAGAAAAAGTAAATAAAGAGATAAAAGATAATAATGCTTATGAAGCTATATTAGTTGATAACAATGGGAATGTAACAGAAGGCAGTAAATCTAATATATTTATGGTAAAGGATGATGTTCTTATAACATCACCTATCAAGGCAGTTTTGCCAGGAGTTACTAGAGGAGAAATTATAGAATTAGCCCAAAAGCTTAAAATTAAAATTCAAGAAGTAGAGTATAAGTATACAGATATTGATAAGTTGGACGGAATGTTTATTTCGGGTACATCTCCAAAGGTGTTACCTATAAAATCGGTAAATAGCATAAAATTAGATCCGGCTAATAAGATTATTAGAAGCTTAGTAGAGGAATATAATAGAGAAATTATGGACTATATAGATAAAAATGAAAAATAAAGAAAATTGTATTTTCATGTAAAATTATATAGATTTATATAAATAATGCATATAAAATTAAACTATGCTGTGGTATACTTAAAGGTAAGAAGTATTGGTTAGGGGGAGCATTTATGAATTTGAAATTTTCTGCAACATCCTTAGATGAATGTCTTGAGAAAGCATCTTCTGAATTGAACATGCCTAAGGAAGATCTAAAATATAAAGTAACTAAGGATGAAAAAAAGTTTTTTAAAAGAAAAATAGAAATAGAAATTCTGGAAAGCAATGAGAATAAAACAGAACCTAATGAAAAAGAAGTTGTTAACAACTTAAAAGATACAGAAGAAAAAAAGGAGATATTTGGTGCGAAAGTAGAGGGTGGAAAGATAATAGTAACGGAGCCTGAAAATAAGGATGATATTATCACAATAAAACCAAGCCCTGGAATAATTTTATTAATTAATGGTCAAAAGTGCGATCAAATAACTCCAGTAACAGCAGAAGATAAGATAGAATATAAATTCGAAGAAATAGAGCCTATAAGAAGTGTTGATATATCGATTACAAATGACAGAATGGAGGCGTATATTAACATAAAAACTACTCCAGGACATAAATACGAGTTGGCAGACCAAGAGTATCACAAGAGTTTAACTTTAGTAAAGAAAAAAATCGGAAATAAATATCCGCCAAAATATACTTCAAGCGAGTTAAAAGAATTGTTGAAAACTAAGGGAGTTGTAAACGGAATAATTGAAGAGGAAATTGAGGGGATTTCTAGGCAGTATGATGCTGATAATGTACTAATAGCAAAGGGGTTACCAGTTCAAAATGATATACCAGATAAAATAGAATTATTATTTAAGGAATCACAGAAATTAAATTATAATGAATCTGATGTGAAAGTCGATTATAGGAATAGATTTTCAATTGCAAATGTGAAGGTGGGAGATGCTATTGCTGAAATAATACCATGTAAATCCGGCAATGATGGAAAAGATGTGCTTGGGCTTGTTATAGCAAAAAAACAGGCGAAAAAGCTAACACTAAAAATCGGAGAAGGATGTAAGCTGGAAAATAACCAGGTTATAGCTACAGCCGAAGGTAAGCCAGATTTTAAAGCTAATACGTTTACTGTGAACAAGCTATATAAGGTTGATCAAGTCGACTTAAAAAGTGGGAATATAGATTTTGTAGGAAATGTTGAGATTGTTGGTGCTGTTTCAGAAGCGATGGAAGTTAAAGCAGGCAATGAATTACATATTGGTAAAAACGTAGAATCAGCAATAGTAAGAGCATCAGGCCAAATAAATATTCTAGGAAATGTATTGAATTCAACTGTAACCGCAGGAAACGAAAATGTTGAAAGAAGACAATACTTAAATTATTTGGAAAGCGCAAAGAGCATTATTAATGATTTGACTTCTTCAACTGAACAAGTTAAATCTAATAATTTGTTAGGTCAAAGACATGATGGAGAGATAATTAAAATATTAATAGAAAATAAATTCAAGTCACTTCCTGATATTGCAAGACATATTTTAAATTATAATATGTCTCAGGGAATTCAACATAGTGAGGTAACAACATTTATAATAAATAAGCTATTAGGACTTGGACCATTAAAAATTAAAGACTATAAAGAACTAGCAAATTTCAATGAAATTTTAGGAGAAGAAATTGATGAAATTCAGACATTAATAGTAGTTCCTACTGATGTTTATTTGGGGTATGCACAAGGCTCAACTATCGAAGCGTCAGGAAGTGTTTTTATAACAGGAAAAGGTCAATATACATCTCAAATAACTGCATTAAATAATATAGAGTTTTTAGGTGATAATTCAGTGTGTAGAGGTGGGGTGTTATGTGCTGGCTCAGAGATAAAGTTAAAGACTGTAGGAAGTATAGCCGGGGTTAGTACTATACTAAAAGTATCTAAAAAAGGTCGTATTAAAGCTGATATAGCTTATAATAATACAATTTTTTGCTTCGGTGAAAAACAAGTTATGTTAGAAGTTTCATCAAAGAATGTAGAAGCATATGTGGATAAAACTGGTGAAATAACAATAGACAAGTTTATTTTATAGGAGGTTTAAAAAAGTAATGGCTAGCAATGAAATTAAGATGTTAATATTCGGATTGAATGGAGAACATTACGCGACAGATATAAAAGAAGTAGAAAGAATTCTAGGTTATCAAGAACCAACAGTTCTTCCTGACGCTCCGAGTTTTGTAAAAGGAGTAATAAACTATGAGCAAAGTATACTTCCCATAATAAGTTTATCAAAAAAATTTAATTTTGGGGAAGATAAGCAAAGTGAAAATAGAAAAATAATAGTTGTAAAAAGAGATGAGAATAAATTTGGGATCATTGTTGAAAATGTTTATGAAGTAAGAGATGTTAATAGTGATTTAATGGAATCGGCACCTCCAATAACAGCAACAATAGATAAAAGATATATTGCAGGATTAATTAAACTAGAGGATAATATTGTTATTTTATTAGATTTAGAAAAGATATTATCATCAGAGGATGAAAAGAATATCTTTTAGGGGGTAAAAATGGTAAGTACAGAAATTAAAGTTGGAATAGCTGATCTGAACTTGGTACTAGATCCGGGATCGATAATGACAATAGGATTAGGATCGTGTGTTGGGATTGCTTTATATGACAAGACAGTTAAGGTTGCAGGATTAGCCCATATAATGCTTCCAGATAGTACTCAATTTAAAAGCAATTCAAACCCCATGAAATTCGCAGATTTAGCTATACCAATGTTGATCGAAAAAATGGAGCAGCAAGGGTGTAAAAAGAGAAACCTCATAGCAAAAATTGCGGGGGGAGCTTCTATGTTTAACTTTTCCGATAAAAGTATAATAAGTGATATCGGTAAGAGAAACAGTGAGGCAGTTAAAAAAGCTTTGAAAGAAGAAGCTATACCAATAGTTGCTGAAGAAATCGGTGGAAACAAGGGAAGAACGATGATTATCTATGCAAGTGATGGTAAAGTAGTACTTAAGGTTGTAGGTTGTGGAATTATAGAATTATAATATTATAAAAGTATAAAGAGAGGTGTGATTAGGTGGACAAAATAAAAATTATAGTTGTTGATGACTCTGCATTTATGAGAAAAGCAATTTCAGACATGATTGAGTCAGAAAGCAATTTTGAAGTTGTAGCTAAATTTAGAGATGGAAGAGAACTAATTGAAAAGGTAGATAAATATAATCCAGACCTTATCACATTGGATGTACATATGAGGGACTTAGATGGGCTTGCAACACTGAAAGAATTAAAAAGAATTGGAAAAAGTTATCCGATAATAATGCTTAGCAGTGCAACGACAGAAGGATCAGAAGTGACTTTGGAATGTCTGGATAATGGAGCAATCAGTTTTATAACTAAGCCTTCGGGTGCTATATCATTAGATATAGCAAAAGTTCAATATAATTTAATAGAACAGATAAAAAGCATAACTAGTAATATGCGTTCAAGTAAGAAAAGCATTGTTATTGATAGTTCTAAAGCCTATAAAACAAGTAATTTAGCTCCAGAAAGAAGTACAAAGATAATTTCGAATAGTCAACTATCAGTACCGAAAAATAAAAAAATAGATGCTGTCGTTATTGGGGCATCTACTGGAGGTCCTAAGGCACTACAAGAAGTGTTAACTAAATTTCCAGCTAATTTAGGAGTACCGGTTTTTGTAGTTCAACATATGCCGGAAGGATTTACAAAAGTTTTTTCTGAGAGATTAGACAAGGCTTGCAATATGAAAGTAATTGAAGCAGCTGAAGGTATGAAAATAAGCAATGATACAATATATATTGCAAAGGGCGGTCAGCATATGACTATTGACTCAAATAATACAATACATCTAAATGAAGAACCACCTATTTGGGGGGTAAGGCCAGCCGTAGACAAGCTATTCAATTCTGCAATAAAAGTATATAAAGGCAATTTAGTATCGGCAATCTTAACAGGAATGGGGAGAGATGGTGCCGATGGAACTGCAAACATAAAGGATAATGGAGGAATAACAATATCTGAAGATAAATCAACTTGCACAATTTATGGTATGCCAAAGGCTGCATTTGAAACTGGAAAAGTAGATTTTGTAGTTCCGTTAAACGAAATTGCTAGTAATATAATACGAATAGTAAAAGGGGTATAGGAGGAAACATGGATTTTAATGAATTTCATAGATGGGTTCATAAGGAACTAGGGATAAATTTATCAGCGTATAAACCAGAGCAGCTTAATAGAAGAATCAATAGTTTAATGGCAAGAGTTGGAATAAAATCATTAGACGAATATACGAAAGTAATAAAAACTAACCCAGAACAAAAACAAAAGTTTTTAGATTTTATTACAATAAATGTAACGGAATTTTTTAGAAATCCTGAGTTGTTTGCTGATTTAGAAAAACAAATAGCAAAAGAATTATTACCCAATAATAATAGTATAAAAGTATGGAGTGCCGCATGTTCAATAGGGTGTGAGCCATATACATTGGGTATAATACTTGATAAAATATCGCCCAATGGAAGACATAATATAGTAGCAACTGATATAGATGACACTATACTTTCAAGAGCAAAACTTGGTGAATATACGCAAAATGAAATGAAAGGTGTAAATAATTCAGATTTAAGTAAATATTTTAAAATAAAGGACGATAAATATTATATCGAGTCTAAAATTAAGAATATGGTGACATTTAAGAAACATGATTTGATTTTAGATAGATACGAGAATAACTTTGATTTAATTGTGTGTAGAAATGTTGTTATTTATTTTAATAATGATGTAAAGCAAGATATTTACAAAAGATTTAGCGATTCATTAAAAAAAGGTGGGCTTTTATTTGTAGGAGCTACAGAAAGCATCTATAATTATAGAGACTATGGATTTGAAAAAGCATCGACCTTTATTTATAAAAAAGTATAAAGGAGGAACAAAGATGGATACATCTCAATATATGTCAATGTTTTTAGAGGAATCATTAGAAAATCTGCAAACATTGAATGAGTCACTGTTAGACTTAGAGCAAAATCCAGATGATACAGATAAGGTAAATGAAATATTTAGAGTTGCGCATACAATTAAGGGAATGGCAGCAACAATGGGATTTACAGACCTTGCAGAACTTACGCACAAAATGGAGGATGTATTAGCTGAATTTAGAGAAGGAAAATTAAAAGTAACTCAAGGGGTAGTGACAGTATTATTTGATTGTCTTGATACTTTAGAGAAGATGGTAGATAATGTTCAAGAAGGATCAGAAGAAAAAGTCGAAATAGATACTATTATTAAAGCATTAGCGGATATAAAGAATAATGGTAATCAAAGTGCTGTACAAGAAGAGGCTCAAGTTGCATCAGTAGATAGCAGTAATTTAATTACTAGTGATGATTTTGATTTGGATTTAAATCAATATGATGCGTCTGTGATTAAACAAGCAAAAGAAAAAGGATTTAACTCCATTGAAATTAAGGTGACATTAAGTGAAAATACTTTATTAAAATCTGCAAGAGCATTTTTAATTGTTAAGGATCTTGAAGATCATGGAGAAATACTAAAGTCAGAACCATCAACTCAAGAAATTGAAAATGAAGAGTTCGATTTTGAGTTGAAATTTGTATTAGTAACTAAAAATACTGTAGATGAAATATTATCAGTGGTAAATGGAATTTCTGAAGTATCAAAAGTTGAAGCAGCATTAATTGAATTTGAAAATACTGATTTGGAGCCAAAGGAAGTAGAACAAAATGCTGTGGTAACTAAGCAAGCAGAACCTAAGAAAGAAGAAAAAATTGAAACTAAAGCTTCAGTAGAAGCTCCAGTGGTTTCAAAAGTTGAGCCTAAACAAGAACAAGCTAAGAAAACAACTCAAAAGAAAGAAGTTAAGAAAGCACACCAATCTGTAAGAGTTGATTTGGAAAGAATAGACAACTTAATGAACATGGTTTCTGAGCTTGTAATATATAGAACAAGACTAGAACAAATTGTAAATGTTCAAAAATCACAAGAATTAAACGAAACATTAGAACAAGTAGGAAGAACAACATCTGATCTTCAAGATTTAGTTATGAAGATTAGAATGTTACCGTTAGATACTGTATTTAACAGATTCCCAAGAATGATAAGAGATATATCAGTAGAATTGAATAAAGAAATCAATTTTGTCATTGAGGGTGCTGATACAGAATTAGATAGAACAGTTATTGATGAAATAGGAGAACCATTAATACACTTACTAAGAAATGCAGCAGACCATGGTATCGAATCAGTAGAGAAGAGAGTTGCTCAAGGTAAGGCTCCGGTTGGAACAATTAGATTGGTTGCATATCAAGAGGGTACAAAAGCCTTAATAAAAGTAATAGATGATGGTGCTGGAATTAATGTAGAAAGAGTAAAGGCAAAAGCTGAACAAAAAGGAATTAATACAGATGGAATGTCAGAAAGTGATATTAAGAATCTAATTTTTGCGCAAGGCTTTAGCACAAACGAAGTAGTAACAGATATATCAGGTAGAGGAGTTGGAATGGATGTCGTTAAGACAAAAATTGCAGCGCTTGGTGGTACTGTTGAAGTAATAAGTGAGGAAGGAAAAGGTTCATCATTTATAATTAAACTTCCACTTACACTACAAATAATACAAGCCCTACTCGTAAAAGTTGGAGAAGAAACACTTGCCATATCTTTAGGATTTATTGATAGAGTTATAGATTATAGAGAAGAAAATATTAAGAAGAGTAATGGTAAAGAGGTCATTGTTTACCGAGAAAATGTAATTCCGCTAATAAGATTAAATGAATCTTTAGATATAGAGGCTAGCGAAACTGATAAGAAATTTGTTATAATAGTAAACGTAGGTGATAAAACTATAGGTTTATTAGTCGATTCGTTACTAGGACAACAAGAAATCGTAATTAAGCCTCTTGGTAAAACGCTTAAGAATTTAGATCAATATATTGGTGCAACTATACTTGGAAATGGTTTAGTAACATTAATATTAGATATAGGAGCATTATTATAGGATGAAATTTTTTGAGTAAAGTGTTATAATTACTTGAAATAAGTCGAACTTATCCTCTTAAGGGAAACTCGCACCAACAAGCTGAATGAAGGCTAAAAAATGTCATATGTTTAAATTTTGCAAGATGATAAAAAGTTGACATTATGTTAGGTACCCATTTGAGGTATAAAATTTGAAGGAGGGTTATAAGTGGAGTATTCTAATTTAAGCGCTTTACAATTAGATGCACTTAAAGAAGTCTCTAACATAGGTGCAGGAAATGCAGCAACTGCTCTTTCCATGATGATAGGGAAAAAAGTGGACATGACAGTACCAGCAGTAAATGTCATAAAATTAGAAGATATTGTTGAAGAAAATGGAGAAATTGAAGTTGCTGGTACAGTTGTACGAGTGCTCGGAGATATTGCAGGAAATATTCTTCTTGTATTTGAAAAGCCCATAGCAGAAAATATCATAGAGAAATTGGTGGGAAGTAAACAGTCACCAGAAAGTGAAATGGGAAGTTCAGTATTATGCGAGGTAGCGAATATAATATCAGCATCTTATATGAATTCTATATCACAACTAACTAATCTTGCTATGGCACCATCAGTACCAGCTACTTCATATGATATGTTAGGTGCAATACTCACAACGACATTTATAGAATCTAATCAATATGATGAGTACATATTAGATATAGAAACTGTTTTTTTAGATGATGATACAGCAGAAAATATAGGGGGACATTTTTATTATATCCCTATGCCAGGATCATTAGAAAAGATATTGAAATCTATAGGAATAAATTAAATTTTGGAGGTAAACGAATAATGGCTAGAGTTTTAATTGTAGATGATGCAGCATTTATGAGAATGATGATAAAGGATATTTTAGAAAAGAATGATTTTGAAATAGTTGGAGAAGCAAATAATGGAATAGTTGCAGTAGATATGTATAAGAAAGAGAAACCAGATGTTGTTACAATGGATATAACAATGCCTGATATGGATGGAATTGAAGCAGTTAAGCAAATAAAAGCTTTTGATCCAGACGCTAAAGTAATTATGTGCTCAGCAATGGGGCAACAATCAATGGTTATGGATGCAATAAGAGCAGGAGCGAAAGACTTTATAGTAAAACCATTCCAAGCAGATAGAGTTTTAGAAGCTATAAAGAAAGTTGTAGGTTAACCAGTAAGGAGGTTAAGAAATGCAAATAGTAGTATTCAAATTAGGGGAAGAACATTTTGCTGTGGAAACTGAAAGAGTCCAAAGCATCAATGATACCATGGGAATTACTAAAGTCCCTAAAGCTCCAAGTTATATTAAAGGATTAATAAATTTACGTGGAAGCATTAAATCTCTTGTTGATATAAATCTGTTATTAGATGTAACTCCTGGTAAAGAGCAAAACAATATTATAATTTTAACGGTTGAGGATGAAGAAATAGGAATATCAGTAGATGAAGTGGAAGAAGTTTTAGATATTGACGAAAAAAATATTCAAAAAGTTGATAAGGATACTAATAAGGCACAACCTTATATAAAGGGTATATTAAATTATGATGAGAAACTTCTAACAATAATAGATATAGATAAATTATTAAACTAAATTATTGAAATGAGGGAGAGAATATATGGCAGATGTCTTATCGCAAAATGAAATAGATGCCTTGTTATCAGCTCTGTCTACAGGTGAAATAGAATCAGAAGAAGTTGGCAAAGAGGATGAGAAACATAAAATAAAACTTTATGATTTTAGAAGTCCTCAAAAGTTCTCGAAAGAGCATATAAGAACTTTGGAATTGATTCATGATAATTATGCCAGAATTATTTCTAATTACTTAACTGGTCAAACTAGACAAAATGTTAAGGTAAAGATAGAAACTGTAGAGCAGATAACTTACGAGGAATTTATTCATTCTGTACAAAATCCTACTATAATCACAATATTTAAAATGGCACCATTAGCAGGTACTATAATATTTGAAACTAATCCTCAATTTTCACTTCAGGTAATAGATGTTTTACTTGGTGGAAAAGGAGATAGAAAAGTTCTAACAAAGGAATTCACAGATATAGATAAAAATATAATGCGTCAAATTACAGCAGGAATGATAAGTAATTTGAAGTTGGCATGGGACTCTATTATAGAAGTTGAGCCTGAAGTTGAAGCAATAGAAACAAATCCAGCAGTTAATCAGACATTAGCGCCTAATGATCCTGTGGCTTTAATAACATTTTCGGTAGAAATGAATAAGCGTAGCACTTTTATTAATATGTGTATTCCATATTTAAGTATTGAAAAAATCTTGGATAAATTAGTAGTACAATATGCATTTAGAAACGATGATGAGGCTATGATGGCTGAATCAAGAGAAAAATTAGAAAAAGGAATTAACAAAGTTGATGTTGATGTCATAGCTGAACTTGGACATGCAAGTGTAACTGTAGATGATTTCTTAAGATTAACAATAGGTGATGTAATTAAACTTGATAACAAGAGTTCATCCCCAATAAAAGTGTATGTAGGCAATGAAGAATGTTACTATGCTAAACCGGGTGTAGTAGGAAAAAATACGGGTGTTATGATTTTAGATATAACAGATAAGGAAGTGAATGGGTATGAGCAATAACTTTTTGTCACAAGAAGAGATAAATGCATTGTTAGCTGGAGAAGATACAACTTCTGCTGAAAGTGAAAATATATCATCTGATGAAAGTAAATCAGCTGCAGATGCTATAACTGAAATTGATAAAGATTTACTTGGGGAAATTGGAAATATATCTATGGGTTCTGCTTCAACTGCACTTTATCAATTAATAAATCAGCAGGTTAACATAACTACACCTGTAGTAAGTGTTACAACGCTTAGAGAGATAAAGGCAGGGTTTGAAACACCTAACATTGTTTTAGATATTGAATATGTAGCAGGTATTATAGGAAGAAATGTTTTAATAGTAAAAATTACAGATGGAATGGTAATATCAAACCTTATGATGGGTGGAGATGGTAATGTTGCTGAAGCTCATGAATTATCAGAAATAGAAATTAGTGCAGTATCGGAAGCGATGAATCAAATGATAGGTTCAGCGGCTACTTCCATGGCAACAATGTTTGGAAGAAAAGTTGATATTTCACCACCAACATCTAAAGTAGTTACAGATGGATCTATGCCAATCTCAGATTCGATACCAGAAGATGAACCAATAGTTAGAGTATCATTTAGGATGACTATTGGAGATATTGTAGATAGTAATATAATGCAAATATTCCCAATTAAGACAGCTAAGAATATCGTTGCAATAATGACTGGGGAAGATAAAGGAGAGGAAGCAGCTAAAAAGGCAGAAGAACCTAAAGCTGCACAAAAAGAGGAAATTATGAGTAAAGAAATCAGTCAAGAGCCGGTTAATAACAGCGTTACTATGGAACAACAATATAATTATCAACCACAGTATCAATATGAGGCGCCATCGCAAAGAATGCAACAGCCAGTAGAAGTTCATGCGGCTGCATTTGAACCGTTAGCTCCACAAAATAGTGTTCCACCTATAAAAAACATAGATTTAATACTAGATGTTCCTCTAGATATATCTGTTGTTTTAGGTAGAACTAAAAAGAGCATACAGGATATCTTAAATTTAGGAACAGGTTCCTTAATAGAATTAGATAAACTTGCAGAAGAACCTGTTGAAATATTAGTAAATGGAAAGCAAATAGCACTTGGAGAAGTTGTTGTTGTTGATGAGAACTTTGGAATAAGAATTACTAATATAGTAAGCAGTGTTGAAAGAATAAAGAGACTAAAATAAAAAACTCCCGAGAGGGAGTTTTTACTTTACAGTAAATTATAATGTTTAAAATTTTCCTATAAACTTATTTGAAAATTGTACGATAACTATATTAGTAGAGTAGTAAGGATTGGAGATGCGATATGAGTATAGATAGAATAAATAGACCAACATATATAAATACTTATAAATCAAATTGTAATAAAGCTGTTGATAAAATAAGTAATAATAAAAATGTAGATACAATTGAAATCTCAGAATTGGGAAAAAGTCTTAAGAACTATTCTTTAAACAGCAGTGTTACAGATGCAAAAAGAGTAGCTGAAATTAAAAATAAAATAGACAGCGGGACATATAATGTTGATGCAAGGCTAACAGCAAAAAGTTTACTAAACGCAATGAAGGAGAGTAGTGAATAAAAATGACAAATCAACTTATTAAATTAATACAAAGCCAAGACAACAATTTAAGAAACTTATTGGCATTATTACAAACTCAATATGAGATGATAATGAGTAAAGATGTATTTGGGTTAGAAGGATTAGTTGATAAGATTAATGAATGTGCAAAGGTTGTAGCAAAACAAGAAATAGAAAGAAGAAATTTAGTAGGTAAACAGAGTATTTCTGAATTTGTAAATGCATCTGAAAATCAGGAGTTAAGTAGAGTATATGAAGATATAAAATTGTTGGTAGAAAAAGCTAAACAACAAAAAGATACAAATGATATCTTACTAAAACAACAATTATTATTCACAAATAAAATGTTGGGTATTATGAATCCGAATAGAGAAATAAAAACTTATAATTCATATGGTAATTTATCAAGATAGCTTATTATAAAAAGTATTTTAATAAGTTATCTTGTAAAATTAGGGTATGATATTTAATTATATGGTATTCAAAATTAATTGTAAATATTAATAAATGCATTTAAAAAGTAAATGCATTTTGAATAAATAGGGATGTAAAATAAAATGACATGGAAGTTGCAATTTATGAAAGGTAGGATAAATAAATGGCAGGATTATTTGATACTTTTACGATAGCTAAAAGAGGGTTGTCAGTACAACAATCCAATATAAATACATCATCTCATAATATAGCTAATGCGAGTACAGAAGGTTATTCAAGACAAAGGTCTGTAGCACAAACGACAAGACCTTTTGGAGGAATGTCAAGATTTGATACTTGTTCCGTAGGGCAGGTGGGAACAGGTGCTGAAATAACACAAATAATGAGAATTAGAGATTCATTTTTGGATTATCAAGTTAGAACAGAAAATACTAACTATGGAACAGCTAATGTGAAAAATGATTATTTAACTCAAGTTGAAGATATACTTAATGAAACGTCAGATACAGGAATACAAACGTATTTGTCAAAGTTTTATGATGCTTTTCAAAATCTATCTACTACAAGCGGTTCGACAAAGGAAAGTAATAGAACAGTAGCGTTTAAAGCAGCACAACAATTATCTGATCTTATAAATAGTAAGTATGCGCAAATTGAAAATAAAAAATCAGATGCACAAAAAGAACTTAAGAACCAAACAACAGAAGTTAATGGTTTATTAGATCAAATTAACGATTTAAGTAAGCAGATATCAAGTATTTGTGCGGTTGGAATGACACCAAATGATTTGATGGACTCAAGAGACCTGTTAATTGATAAATTAAGTACTAAATTTGGTATTAAAATTGATAAACAAGCAAGAGAAACTATGAATATAAGCGCAACTGAGGATCCAGTGGCTGGAAACCTAGTTAATGCAGAACCAAGTGATACTAAATATACTAGATTTTCTTATGTGGAAAGTGCTGAATATGTTCAAACGGGAACAAATCCTGATGGAACTCCTATATATGATTATACTAAATTAACAGTGAATTATTCTGTTCTAGGAGACCAAAATAATCAAAAGACGATCACAGTATCTGGTACTGTTGCCGATATAAGTAACTTAAAAAAGGACCTTATGGAAGATAGAATATTACTTGCAGATAAAGATGGAATTATAGTAGATGGAACAGGGACCGCTATAACTACTGCGACTGCTAGTGCAATGGATGGTAAAATATTTAATAATATAACTAAAGGAGAAATAGCAGGTAATCAGCAAGTGCAGGATAGTATGCAAGAATATATGGATAAATTAGATAAGTTTGCAGCGTCCTTTGCTTATGCAGTTAATGCAATTCAAACAGGAGATAGAGGGATTGCTGGAGATCAAGGAATACTTGATAAAAATGGTAACAAGGTAGCAACAGAATTGATTTTCGTAGTTAAAAAAGCAGATGGAACTTTATCAAGTACAGATACAGGAATAACCGCAAAAAATATTACTTTTAATGATGTGTTGGAAGAAAATCCAGCAAAGTTAAATTGTGGGCAATACAGTGTAGATGACTATAGTGGTGAAGGAGATGGATCAAGAGCACTTGCTATAGCAGATTTAGCAAAATTAAAAATTGACATAGGAAATCTAAGTGTTGGAAATGGAGATATAAGCTCTAGGGCGAATTTCTTTACTGATACAGGTTTAAAGTTTGATAGTGATGGCTTAGATTTAGTAGCCGACAAAGAAGGATCTACCATAGGGGGATTCTATGGTACATTATTAAGTGATGTTTATTCAACTAATCAAAAATTAACTAATGATGTATATACGAGTAGTAAACTATTAAGCTCATTAGAAAGTGAAAAACAATCAGTATCAGGAGTTTCTCTTGATGAAGAAATGACAGATTTAATACAGTTTCAACATGCATATCAAGCTAATGCAAAGATGATAAATACTATTGATCAACTGCTTGATGTAGTTATTAATGGATTGAAAGCTTAAGGAGGTATAGAGATATGAGAATAACGAACTCGATGTTAGCAACAAATTATTTAAATAATATGAGAAGAAATTTAAACAATATGAGTCAAGTTCAGAATCAGTTAGCTTCTGGAAAAGAAATACAAAGAGGATCAGAAAATCCTCGTGTAGCTGTAAGAAGCATGCAGCTTAATTCAGAAATTGATGCTAATAATCAATTTAATACTAATATTGAATCTACAACAAATTGGTTAGATACAACAGATACGGCTTTAGGAGAAGCTAATAATATAATAAAAAGAATTAATACATTAATGATAAAAGCGGGAAATGGTGCTTATTCAGAAGATGAAATATCAGCAATAAATGATGAAGTAAAAGAAAAAGTAAGTGAACTTACTAGTGTATTAAATACATCTTTTGATGGAAACTTCATATTTGGTGGAACTAAAAGTAGTTCGAAGCCTGTAACGCAAGATGCGAATGGTAAAATATGCTATGCGGATAAAAATGGTAATGTTCTAAATGTTACTACTGATCCGACAGGTAAAATATACGATCAAATAAAAGCTAGTTTAAAAACAGAAATTTCTGATGGAATAGTAATTGATTATAATAAAACAGCAACTGATGTATTAGAATTTAAAAATAATAGTGGTGTAAGTGTAAATGCAGCTGATAGATTATCAGATATCATATCTTGTCTTAATGTAGCTTCAGGAGTCACAACAACAGCCATAACTTTATCTGATGGAAGTACAGTAAATAACTCTGGGGATGCATTATCAAGAATTAATGGAGATTTATTAGGATATTGTACGGATATATCATTAAATATTTCAAAATTAAGATCAAACGTCGGTGCTATGCAGAATAGAATGGAATCGTCACAAAAAATAAATGAAGATCAAACGTATAATATGACAAGTATTTTATCAGAAAACGAAGATATAGACTTTACGGAAAAAACTATGGAGTATTCTGTAATGCAAACAGTATACACAGCATCTCTTCAAACAAGTGCAAAAGTTCTCACAAATACGATATTAGATTATATCTAAAAAAGTAATTTTTATGAAAAGTAGGCGAAGGGAGTTAAACATATGAAATTTATTTCTAAAATTCATGGTGAAATTGAATATAAGGAAAATGAAGTTTTAACTTTTAATAAAGGGATATTAGGATTCACTAATTTAAAAAAATTTATACTGTCAGATTTAAAGGAATATGAACCTTTCAAGTTATTTCATTCTCTAGAAGATGATGAAATTGGGATGATAGTGGTTTCGCCTTATGAATTTTATGGAAATTATGAAGTCAAGTTAAGTGATGAGATAATAAATCATTTAAGTATAAAATCACCAGAAGAGGTAATGATAATTACAACAGTAACTTTAAGTTCGGATCCTAAGAAAATAACGACAAATCTTCAAGGACCTATTATTATAAATAACTTAAACAATATGGGTGAACAGATTATAATTGATAATGAAAAATACAATGTAAAAGAACCTCTATTAAAGGAGTGATTTAAATGCTAATAATAACAAGGAAAAAAGGTGAATCACTCATGATTGGTGATGATATAGAAATTACTATAAGTAAAATAGATGATGGAAGTGTGAAAATAGGAATAGTAGCTCCTAAAAGTATTAATATATTAAGAAAAGAACTTTATGAGCAAGTTGAGAAAGAAAATAAGATGGCAATGAATATTAATATGGATTTATTAAAGGGGATAAAGAAAAAATAAATTACAATTAAGTTTCAAGGAGGAGTAAAAAGACATGGATGTTAATGCTATCAATAGAAATATAGAATATTCAGATTCGTATAATGCTATAGATAAATCTAAGAACTCTAATGTAATTCCGAATGAAGAAAGTGCAGTGAAAAATGCAGGAGTAGGGAAAGAAACCGGAAACCAAGATTTTTTAAATCAAGAACCTGAAAATCTTAAAAAAGAAGATTTGGACAAAGCTCTAAATAAGCTAAATAAAGCTTTAGAAGACGATAAGGTACATGCTATTTATTCAGTTCATAAAGATTTAGGAACATTAATGATTAAAATAGTTGATGATGAAACAAAAAAAGTAGTACTGGAGCTTCCGCCAGAAAAGATTTTAAATATGATTGCATTTATATGTAAGCAAGATGGGTTGTTAGATAAAAAAGCTTAAAAATTATTACAATTATTTATATTCTCAAATAATAGAGGTGTAATTGTGGAGTTTAAACTAAACAAAATTGATACTGATATTAGAAGAAAGATGCAAGAAAGCATAAAAGATGATAAGGTTCATTCAACAAAAAAAACAAGTAAAAATAAAGATGTTGTTGAAGAAAAGAAATTTGAAGAAAAGAATAAAAAGCAACAGGATGAAAATGAAACAGCTAGAAGCGATAAAAAATATATTATTGTTGAAGGAATTAAGAGTGATAACCACAGTATAAAAATTAAAGCTGAAAAATTAGAAAAGATAAGTGAAATTAATTCCAAAGGCAGAATTTTAGACGCAAAGAAATAGGAGGATGTATTATGTATCCAAATGGCTATAACGTATATAAAAATAATAGTGTAAACTATGCATCAAAAGAACAATTGTTACTAATGCTTACAGAAGGAGCAGTTAAATTTGCAAAAATAGCTAGACAAGCTATAGTGGATAAAGATATACAAAAAGCCCATAATACTTTAATTAGATTACAAGATATATTTACAGAATTAATGGTTAGCTTAGATAGGACTCAAGGGGATTGGACAGAAGATTTGTTTAGTGTTTATGAATTCATAAAAAGAAAATTAGTTGAAGCTAATTTGTCTAAAAAATTAGAAGCAATTGAAGAAATAATTCCTTTAGTGGAAGATGTAAACACAATGTGGCAGGATGCTTATAAACAAGCAGTAAAATCTAGATAATACTAGATAATAAATAAAAAAATATGAGAGCAGGGAGTGATAAAAATGACTACTAGAATATCAGGGTTAAGTGGATCGGGATTGGATATTGATGCACTTGTAACAGAATCATTAAAACCTTATAAACTTAAAATTCAGACTGAAAATCAAAAAGAACAATTACTAGAGTGGAAACAAGAACAATATCAAGCCATAATGAAGAAATCAAATACTTTTTATAATAATTACTTAGATCCTTTAAGTTCAAATAGTTTATATTCTTTAAGTGCTTACAATCAAACTAAATTTACTTCAGGTAATGAAAATGCTGTAACAGTTACAGGAAGTGGTAGTGCAAGCATTCAAGATTATTCTGTAAGTGTAACTCAATTAGCAACTAAGGCTACAGGAAAGATGCTGGATTCAGCGTTAAATAGCAAGGCAGCAGCCGCAGTTACTGCAGGTAATACCTATACTGCAAATATGGCAATCGGGGATCAGACTATAGAATTTGATGCAGTTTTAGGAAATGAAAGTGCTAATTTGTCTGATTTAAAGAACAAAATCGATAATAAAATTAGTGACTTAACAGCTAAATATACTGCTGAAACAGATTCAAGTAAAAAAACAGCATTATACAATAGTATAAACTCTTTATATCAAAGTAGAGGTCAAAATTGTACAAAAAATGCAGATGGGACTTTAACGACTTCAGCTATAAGTGGATACACTGAAGATAATTTAAAGAGCACTATGAACAATTTAAGTGTATCCACAGCTCAAACAATAGAAGCAAGTGATGGAACAACTACTGTTACATCAAATGTATATGTTAAGTTAAATGGAAATGTTGATACAAGTGCCACAATAAATGCGTATAATAAGCAAACTGGAGCAAGTAATATCACAGCTAAATATAGTACTGTTAGTGGAGGGATAGTTTTTGAAGCTAGAGATGCAGGGAATAAAACTCTTAAAATTAATAGTGTTGATCAAACAGCTACAAAAGGAACAGACCTTATTGCAACCGTAAAAGATAATTATGGTGGTTCGATTGATGTTGGTGGAACAAGCAATACTAAAACTATTGATGGAGTTACATTCACTTTTAAGGCTGAAACTACATCTGATGTCAAGATAACGGGTACGCAGGATGTTTCAGCATTAAAAGATAAAATTGTGAAATTTGTAAATGATTATAATGATTTACTTGGGACAATAAACGGAAAGTTGTGGGAGTCCTACGATAAAGATTATCAGCCATTAACAGATGAGCAAAAAGATGCCATGAGTGATTCACAAGTAGAAAAATGGGAAACAAAGGCTAAAACTGGGTTACTTAAAGGTGATGATGATTTAACGGCGCTTTCAGAGAGCATGAAGGATGTTATGTCAACTTTAATGAAATCAACAGGTTTTGATTTGGAAAAAATAGGGATAACTCCTGTTAAAGATTATAAGGAGTTAAATGGAACTTTTTCAGTTGATCAAGATAAACTAACTGAGGCCCTCCAAAATAATTTTGCCGATGTTAAAGATTTATTCATGAAAGGATATGGAGATAGCTCGGTAAAAGATGCAGGAATAATGCCGAAGTTAAAGTCATTAATAAATGATAATTTCATTAAGTTTGACTCAGTATTCAATAAAAAGGCTGCATCAAGTGGAGTGTATGCTTATTCAAATGAGATGACAAAACAAATAAATGATAAGAAAAAATTAATAGATGAAATGAATGATGATTTAAAAACTAGAGAAGATGGTTTCTATTCTAAATTTTCAAAATTAGAAAGTGCAATGGCTGCAGCTCAAGAGCAACAAACTCAGATGTCTTCATGGTTTGCCAGTTAGTACTCAATAATTAAAGAATTGAGGAGAAAATATGAACTTAAGAGAATTCTTGGAATCTTATAGGTCTGCTACCTTAGATTTAATAGAAAAAATAAAAAATGATGAGGAATATAACAGTCTATTAGAAAAAAGACAAGATTTAATAAGAAATATAGAAAAATTATCTTTTTCTAAAGATGAATTCAGACAAATTGCAAGTGAGTTAGATATATTAAAGCTAGAGGAACTTTTGCAGAGAACTATGGCACATGAAAAAGTTGAGCTAAAAAAGAAAATTAATAATATTAAAATAACTAGGGAAGCGCGAGCGAAATATGAAAACGCTCAATTTAGACCAACTTTTTTTAATAAGACAATTTAATTTATAAAAGAACAAAAAAAATAAAAAAAGTACTAAAGTTAATTAGTATGGTGACGAATATATAAATATAAGGCTTATAAGTTATTAACTCTTAAGAGTTTATAAAATAAAATTTAGGACATGGATGTCCAAATGAAAAATCAAGGAGGAATTTATAATGATAATATCACACAATCTTAATGCGATGAACGCGCACAGACAAATGAAGGTTTCTACAACTGATCAAGGTAAATCAATTGAAAAATTAAGCTCAGGTTTCAGAATTAACAGAGCTGGAGATGATGCTGCAGGTTTAGCAATCTCTGAAAAAATGAGATCTCAAATCAATGGTTTAGATCAAGCTTCAAGAAATGCTCAAGATGGTATTTCTTTAGTACAAACTACAGAAGGTGCTTTAACTGAAACTCATTCAATGCTTCAAAGATTAAAAACATTAGCAGTACAATCTTCAAATGATACTTATTCAAATGGCGATAGAGCTTTAATTGAAAAAGAAGTTACTCAATTAAAGTCAGAAATAGCTAGAATTGGTTCTCAAACTGACTTTAATGGAACAAAAGTATTAAATGCTACAAGTACATTAAAGATTCAAGTTGGAGATAAAGCTGGACAAACTATTGATGTTAGTTTAGTTCCTATGACAAATCCAGGATCAATAAATGGTATCAGCTTAGCGTCTCAATCTGGTGCAAGCACTGCTATTACTACAATTGATGATGCTATTACAAAAGTATCTGAACACAGAGCTACACTTGGAGCAGTTCAAAACAGATTAGAACATACAATTAAATCAGTAGATAATACTTCTGAAAACATCCAAGCTGCAGAATCTAGAATAAGAGATACTGATATGGCTAAGGAAATGATGAGCTACACTAAGTCTAAAATACTTACTCAAGCAGCTCAATCTATGTTGGCTCAAGCTAACCAAGCTCCTCAAGGAGTACTTCAATTATTACAATAATAATTTGGAAGTTATAATGAAAAAGATAAAGTGTAAAATTCTACACTTTATCTTTTTTTTGTGTCGAAAAATACAGCAATTAATATAGGAGAAAGAAATAAGAGTATATAAGAAATTATATATACTAATGTGTAACTTGCAATTGAATAAGTACGAAAGTTACGCTAAGAATCGGTTGTTATGTAATTATTTTAGACTCAACATAAAAGCTTATAGCATAAATTGACTTAATATGATAATTAATTTAAGTATATTGCGTTTTTTACGATAAATAATATATAGGTAGTTAAAAATAAAAAGGAAATTAAAATTTATGAGTATACGCAATATAAAAATATTAAATAAAGTTTTTGTAAGATTTTCATGATAGGAGAGATAATCGTGAGTAGTGAAAAAGTTGATATATTGAGGACAGCAGACGAATATTTAGGTAAATTAAAAAAGGGTATTGAAAATGTAGTAGACTTAATTCAAGAAGGAAATGAGATAGAAGGTGTTAAAAATATTATTCCAGTTTTTGATGGAATAGAATATATAAGTAAAGTTATCAATTTAACTAAAGAAGTTCAAAAGGATGAAATTAACTTAGATGATTTAAATAATCAGTTAAAAGAAATAATCGAAGCATTTGAAAATGAGGATTATATTTTGATTGGAGATTTATTAAACTATGAGTTACTTCCAGTCCTTGAAGATATACATACTAGAATAAAAGAATCAATATAAATGGGGTTGTAATATGGCTTTACATATTGAGTATTCAAAAGATGAATATAAAGTTTTAAGAATAGAAGTAGAGGGAAAAAAGAAATATTTAGGTAGTAAATATAATCAAAAGAGAGAAATAGATGAGTTTATAAAAAGCTTAGGTGAAATTAGTGAAAAAGATAATTTTATTATTTTCGGATTTAGTTTTGGAGAACATATAAAAGAACTATTAAAGATTATTAATAATAATAATATATTAATAATTGAATTAAATAAGGAACTGATAGAATATTGTAAAAATGATGAGACGAGTAAAGAGATATTAAATGATGAGAGAGTATATTTATTCGAGAAAAGAGATGATATAAAAAGATTTTTTAGTGAAAATATAAATGAAGGAAATATAAACTTTTTAAAAGTAAATTCTTATTGTAAGTATTTCGAACTATTTTTTAAAGAGATTGATAAATATTATTCAATAATTAAAGATGAAATATCTAGGGTAACTTTAAATAGAAATACTGTGATTAATAAAGGAAAGATTTTTTTAGATAATTTTCTTTCTAATTTAAAATTTTTTACTAAGTCCTGCGAAGTAAATATACTAGAAAATAAATATAGAAATAAACCTGCTATAATAGTTTCCGCTGGTCCATCTTTAAGTAAGAATATAGAACATTTAAAGAACGTTGAAAATACACTAATTCTAAGTGGTGGCAGAACACTACAGTCTCTTCTTAGGATAGAAGCGAAACCAAGCTGTATAGGAATTGTTGACCCGGGAATGGTTGCATATAAGTTAGTAGAAGGTTACATAAATAATATAGAATGTCCGTTATTTTTTAATGATTCTACGCCAAGTATTATTATAGAGAAATATAAAGGAAAAAAATTTTATTCTGTTCAAAATCCTTTTATAGGAAAGGCGATTAAAAAGGAAATTCCATCATTATATGGTGGTGGCTCAATTGCTCATAGCCTAACTAATTTAGCTGTATATATGGGATGTAATCCAATTATTTTTATTGGGCAGGATTTAGCCTATACTGGAGAGCAAGGGCACGATAAATTAGCACAAAATACTTGGGAGAATTTAACCTTTGACAATTTTTATAAAAGAAACGATGATTTCTATGTTGAAGATGTCTTTGGAAAGCCGGTTAGAACCAGTATTCAGCTAGATATATATAGGAAAAACTTAGAGGAGATTATAGCTGAAAACAAAGGTATTGAGTTTATAAATGCAACTGAAGGTGGAGCTAATATAAAAGGAACGGTAAATAAAAAGTTAGAAGATGTGCTAAAAGAGTTAAATAAAGAAAAAATTATATCTATGAATGAATATCTTAAAGATAGAGACTATACAGGTGAGATTGTTGACTATTTAAAAATTACATTAAATGAATGTGACAAATATTTAGAGCTTTGTAATAGAGGAAAAAAAGTTGTAGAGAAGTGCAAAATAAATAGAGCTTTAAGAAAAAATAATGAAATAAAGAAAAATGAAAAAGAATTTGAAGAAATTCATTTTAAAATACAAAATAATCTAGAAAAAATAATTTTACTTAATGCAGAATTATCTAAGGTAATTTATGAAGTAGAACAATGTGAAGAATTCGTTATAATGTCTTCTGATGGTGAAGAAAAAGCATTTGAAAAGAAAATTAAAAAGATTAATAAATTGTATACCGAGTTAAGTAGAGTTATAGGGGAAAATTATAAAAAGATTCAAGAAACAATTATAGATTTAGAAACTTAATTTATTATAGATGAGGCGATATTATGTTGAATGATAAATCAATTTTAATAACAGGTGGAACAGGCTCTTTTGGAAAGAAGTTTACTGAAAGAATTTTAAATGATTTTAATCCTAAAAGAATAGTAATTTACTCAAGAGATGAATTTAAACAAGATGTTATGAAAAAAGAATTTTTAATAAGATTTCCAAATAAAGTGAATAAATTAAGGTTTTTTATTGGAGATGTTAGGGACAAAGAAAGATTATATAGAGCATTTAAGGATATAGATTATGTTATTCACGCTGCAGCTATGAAGCAAGTGCCAGCCTGTGAATATAATCCTTTTGAAGCAATAAAAACCAACATTCACGGAGCACAAAATATTGTAGATGCAGCTATTGACTGTGGAATTAAAAAAGTTGTTGCATTATCTACAGATAAAGCCGTAAATCCTATAAATTTATATGGAGGAACAAAGCTTGTATCAGATAAGTTGTTTATTTCAGGAAATGCTTATTCAGGTGGAAATGGAGCTATATTTTCGGTAGTTAGATATGGAAATGTGGCAGGCAGTAGAGGGTCAGTAATTCCATTCTTTGAATCACTAATAAAGGAAGGTAAAAAAGTACTTCCAATAACTGATACAAGAATGACAAGATTTTGGATAACTTTAGATGAGGGAGTAAATTTAGTATTTAAAGCGCTTGAAGAATCAAGAGGTGGAGAAACGTATATTTCTAAAATTCCTTCTTTTAAAATTACTGATTTAGCATTTGCTATGTTAGACAATGTAGATATAAATGAAATAGGTATAAGAGAAGGTGAAAAATTACATGAAGTAATGATAACTAAAGATGATTCAAGAATGACTTATGAATATGAAAGACATTATATAATATATCCACATTTTGATTGGTGGAATTCTCAAAGTCATATGACTCCAGGTGGGAAATTAGTAGAAGAAGGATTTGAATATAATTCTGGAACTAATAAAGAATGGTTTAATGCAAATCAATTAAGAGAAGTCTTGAAAAAAGAAGGATTATATGATTATAAAAAATACAATTAATATATTAAGGAAGGTTTAGATATGAATCTTTTAATTACATCGATAGGGAAGAGAGTACAACTTATTAAACATTTAAAAAAATATTTTAATGTTGTTGGTGTAGATGCAGGAGAATTAAATCCAGCAAAATATTTTATAGATAAATTTTATAAAATACCTAAAGCAAATGAAATTGATTATATTGAAAGTTTATTGTATATATGTAGGAAAGAAAAAGTTAGAGTTTTAGTTCCTTTATATGAGGGAGAATTTGAAGTTTTACATAATGCTAGAGAAAAATTTAAAAATCTAGGTGTAACTCTTTTATTGAGTAATAGCAGAGTTTTAGATATATGCAAAAATAAAGAAAATACATATAATCACTTTTTAAATTCAAAAGTAAATATTCCAAAGGTTTACTTTGAAAAAGAGATTAAAGATATTATAAAATATGCTGATATAGATAAAATTCCATTAATAATAAAACCTAAAGATGGCATGGGAAGTAATAATGTTTATAAGATTAATAATATTGATGAATTAAAATTCTTTAAGGGATATGTTAAAAATGGAATGGTGCAAGAATTTATAGATGGAAATGAATATACTGTTGATACTTTAGTTGATTTAAAAGGAGATCCGGTATACATAATTCCAAGAAAAAGAATTGAGGTTAGAAGCGGAGAAGTTATTAAAAGCTCTACTATAAGAGATGAAGGGATAATAAACAATACTTTGGAAGTTATTAACCATTTAAATAAATTAAGAGATGAGAATGGATTAGCTTTATGTGGACCATTAACAATACAATTCTTTAAGAAAAATGAGGGGCAAATCTATTTACTAGAGATAAATCCAAGATTTGGCGGAGGCGTACCTTTGTCATTTGAGGCTGGGGGCAATTATGCTCAAAAAATTTATGAAATGGCTGAAGGAAAGCAGCTTGAGTATATAAAAGATTTTAAAGAAATTACAATGCTGAGATATGAAGAAGCTGTATTTATTCCGACTGATAGCTAACATAAATAGAAAATAATTAGATTACATGGTGAAGAAATGATAAAGGCATTAATATTTGATTTAGACGATACTTTATACTATGAGAAAGAATATGTTTTAGGCGCTTTTAAAGAAGTAGCTTATTACCTAGGAAATAAGTATGAAAAAAATGAAGAAAAATTGTATATTAGAATGACAGAAATACTTGATGCAGTAGGTAGAGGAAAAATATTTAATATAATATGTGAAGAAAATAACTTTAGTGAAGAAATAAAAGTTTTAGTTGATATATATAGAAATTCAAAGCCTAAATTAGAACTTTATGAGGATAGTAAAGAATTTTTGATTTGGGCAAGAGAAAATAGATGTAAAATTGGAATAATTACAGATGGTTGTTCAAAAGTTCAATGGAATAAAATTTATGCATTGAATATATTGGGACTAGTAGATAAGATTATTGTGACAGATGATTTTGGCAAGGAATTTTGGAAACCACATAAAAAATCGTATTTGGATATGATGAAGTATTTTAATATAAATAAAAATGAATGTATTTATATTGGAGATAATCCTAATAAAGATTTTATTGGGGCTAGAGAAATTGGAATAAAGACTATTAGAATCATAAGGAAAAACGGAGATCATATTGCAACCTTTTTAGGAAAGGACTATGAAGCAGACTTGAATTTACACAATCTTTTAGAATTAAAAGGGGTATTACATTCAATGGATAATTGAGGATTGACAATAACAGTTAAGGTTGAAATTAATTTGAAGAAATGCAAAGCAATAAGAGGGGGAATATTTATGAACGTGTTATGTATAGTTCAAGCTAGAATGGGATCAGAAAGATTACCAGGTAAGGTTATGAAAGAGATAAATGGTAAACCCCTGATAAGCTACACATTAAATTCACTTAAAAAAAGTAAGTATATAGATCAAATAGTTTTAGCTACATCAACGTTACAAATAAATGATCCTTTGGCTAAGTATGTTGAAAGTATTAACTTTGATGTATTTAGAGGTGATGAAGATAACGTACTTGAGAGATATAAACTTACAAATGATAAGTATAATGGTGATGTAATAATTAGGGTTACCGGTGATTGTCCTTTGATAAATCCAATAATAGTTGATAATGTAGTTACTAAATTTTTAATGTATGATTATGATTATGTAAGATTAGATGTACCAAATACATTTCAGCGAGGGTTTGATGTAGAGGTATTTTCTAAAGAAACATTAGATAAAGTATACAACAAGGTTTGTTCTGAAAAATATATAGATAATAAAGAGTATGTTCCTTTTAGAGAACATGTAACTTATTATATTTATAATCATGAGGATGAATTCAAGGTTGGGCATGTTAAGGGTGAAGGCAAGTATTTTGACAATAGAGATATTAACATGAGTGTTGATACTCATGAAGATTTTGTGAGAGTTAAAGAGCTTTTAGAAAAATAATAGCATTTATAAAAATGGAGTATTAAGGAGCTGGAGTTATATGAATAATAAAAAAAAGATTTTATTTGGAGCTAGTGAAATGGGGCAAAAAGCATTAATATACTTTAAAGAGGATAATGTAAGTTATTTTTGCGATAATGATATTAAGAAGATAGGAACTAAATTTTTAGGAATTGATGTTATCGGATTTGATAAATTATTGGATATATATAAAGATTTTGATATTGTCATAACAAGTATGTATAGTAAACAAATATCAGAACAATTAAAAGAACATAATATAAATAGTTTTGCTATTTACAAAGAAGATATAGAAATTTATTTTCCAGTAAATGATTTGAAAATAATTAATTTAGGGGATTTTTTAAATAAGAGTCAACTTAAAATTAAATTAGAAACATTAACATTTTTTCAAGGAGGTTCAACAATATTAGATTATATATTTTTAAAGGCATTAGCTGAAAAATTTAAGATTAAGAAATATTTGGAGATAGGTTCTTTTATGGGAGAGAGCATAAAATGTTTAAATGATATATGTGAGGAGTGCGTAAGTATATCTTTAGAAGATAAATATTTAGAAGAATTTTTTTATTCTGTAGATAAAGAGAATTTTGGAAGTTATTTTATGAAAAATTTAGATAAGGTACGACAAATAAAGGGAGATTCAAAAAAAATAAATTTAAATGAAATAAATTTTGAACCAGATTTAGTTTTCATTGATGGAGATCACTCTTATAATGGAGTATTTAATGATACTAAAAAAGTATTTGATTTTATTGATTGTAATGAGACAATAGTAGTTTGGCATGATTTTAGAAAAGCATTTACAAAAGACATCAGAACTGAAACTGTTAAGGCTGTATTTGATTCTTTAGAAGAAAAATATATAAATAATATTTTTGTGTGTGATAATAATTTATGTGGTATATATATTCCGAATAAATATTTAAAGCATTTTTCAACGGAAGTAAATTCTAATGAAATGTATTCATATGAATTTGAAATGTCTAAAGTTGTGAAAAATACAAGATAGGGGATTAGAAGATATGAATAAAAAGGCTATTATTATTGGTGCATCAAAAAAAGGCAAAATTGCATATTATGCTTATAGTGACCAGTATGATATTGTTAATTTTTTGGATAATAATCCACAACTATGGGGAAAGGAATTTGATGGGATAGAAATTTTATCAGTTAATGATATAAACAATATTAACTACGATGTTATTATTATAGCATCAGCATATTATGATGAAATTAAATTGCAATTGGAGAAAATGGGGATTGAAAATAAAATTTTACAATTCGATTATTCATTAAATGGAAAAGGGGAATGTTATAGTTGGAAGGAGGAGAAGGAGCAAATATATGAGTATATAAATGGGAACTTACTTAGTGGCGGAGTTGCTATTAGCTTTGATGGAACAGCTATATTTAAAGAACGTGAAAATATGATAGAAGAATTAATAGAAAATAGAAGAATAATACATTTAGGATGTTGTGATCATTTTAACATAATAGAAGAAAAAATTAAAAGTAATAGATGGCTTCATTTAAGAGTAACTAATAAAGCTAAAGCGTGCATAGGAGTAGATATAGATAATGAGTCAGTTCTACTAGCAAGCAAATATATAGATAACATAATATATGGAGATATATTAAAGAAAATAGATAAGATAGAAGAAGAACATTGGGATGATTTACTTATACCAGATGTATTGGAGCATATAAGTAATCCAGTTGAATTTTTAACTATAATAAAGAAGAAATACAAAAATAAAGTTGAGAGAGTTGTTGTAGCTGTGCCAAATGCTTTTTCAGAGTATCAGTATCAATATTTAAGCAATAATATAGAGATTGTTAATAGTGATCACAGATATTGGTTCACACCTTATACTTTAGCAAAGGTTTTAATGGATGCTGGGTATAAAATTGATGAATTAATTATGTGTGGATCGTTAAATAGAAAAACAAAAGATGTAAATATGCCTAATATAATTGTTACTGCTAAGATTTAATGTAGGTTGTGTAAATAATAAGTAGTGATATATTTAATTATAGTAAAGAAGGTTGAAGTTTTAATGGATATTTTAATTTATGGAACAGGAGAATTTTATGAAGCAAATAAAAACTTGCTAGTTGCAAGTTGTTATAATATATGTGCATTTATATCAGAAGATATAAATAGCGAAGGAAAGCTATTTGAGGGGAAGAAAATAATTAGATTAGAAGAAATTAAGAATTATAAGTTTGATAAGATAGTGATTGCAACTGAAAAGTGGATAGAAATAGAACAAAAAATATTAAGTTATGGAGTTGAATTAGAAAAAATTACAATTCCGTTAATCTCTAAAGAGTTATGTAAAACAGATATATTAGAACAGAAAATACATAAGCTAAAGAAAAAAACTAGTAAGCCTAAATTAGCTATAATATCGTACTTAAATGATAATTTTGTAAAAAGATTTGACAGTTATTTTGGAGTAAATTATGATGTTACATTTATAACCTTGAACTTAGAGCAAAGCAGATTGTATATAGATTCAATATTAAAGTATGCGGACATATGTTTCTTTGAGTGGGCTGGATCACCATTAGTTTTAGCAAGTTATTCAGCTATAGCTAAAACTAAACCAATTATTGCAAGAATACACAGATATGAGGTATATACCAACACTATAAAAAGCATTAATTGGGATTGTGTAGACAATATTATATTTATTGCTAATCATGTTAGAAATAAATTTAAAAGAGTTGTAAATATAGAAAATGACAAATTAAGTTTAATTCATAGTGCATTTGAAATAGAGAAATTCACATTTAAATGTCATAAAAAAGGATATAATATAGCTTATGTTGGAGATTTATCGTATAGAAAAAATATACAATTAATTATGCTTATAATGAAGAAATTGAAAAGTATTAATATTAATTACAAAATATATTTAACCGGAACTTTTGAAAATCAAGAATATAAAGACTATATATATCATATGATCAAAGAATTAGATATAAATGAAAATGTGGTGTTTTGTGGATATGTTCCAGATTTGAATTTATGGCTGGATGACAAGGATTATATAATTTGTAGTAGTACGAGTGAAGGACATATTTCTTCAATACAAGAAGCAATGTTAAAAGGAATAAAACCTATAATATATAATTATGAAGGTGCAGATGAAATATATCCTAAGGATTATCTATGGAATGAATTAGATGAAGCGGTAAATTTGATTGTAGAAGAGAAATACAATTCTAATGAATATAAAGCTTTAATTGAAAATGGTTTTAATATAAATGATAAAACAAAGGAAATTTGCAATCTGATAGATGAAGTTTGTAAAAATTATAAATAAATTTATGTTTAGTTCATATATAGATTATGAGTCAAAGCGAAGAAGTCAAGTTACAACATATAATTAAATTAAAAAGTAGGTGAAGTTGTGAACATATTAATAACAGGTGGAGCTGGATTTATTGGTAGTTATGTATGCAAAAGGTTATGTAGTAAAAACAATATTGTTGTTGTTGATGATTTAACTTTAGGGAAAGAAAAAAATATCGAGAAATTGTATAGTACAGGAAATTTAAAGTTTTTTAAAATGGACATTTGTAATGAGCAAGATTTAGAGAGTATTATAAGAAAAAATAATATAGATACTGTTATTCACTTAGCTGCTAATTCAGATATTCAAAAAGGTGGACAAAATCCGCAAGTTGATTTTCATAAAACATTTTTAACTACATATACTCTTTTAGAGTGCATGCGAAAAAACAATATAAAAAATTTAATTTTTGCATCAACATCTGCAGTTTATGGAGATAAAAGGGAGGAATTAATTAATGAAGATTCTGGACCACTATTTCCTATTTCATATTATGGGGGAGCAAAATTAGCATCAGAAGCATTCATTTCATCATATACATATATGAATAATATGAATACATGTATATTTAGGTTTCCCAATGTGATAGGAGAAAATCTTACTCATGGAGTAGTATATGATTTTATACATAAATTAAGAAAATGTAATACTGAACTCACTATTTTAGGAGATGGAAATCAGGAAAAATCATATATTTATGTAGAAGATTTAATTGATGCTATGTTATATGTATTTGAAAATAGAAAAGATGGTATTAACTATTATAATATAGGAACAAATGGAACTACTACTGTAAAAAAAATTGCTGATATTGTATGTGAAGAAATGAAATTAAATAATGTCAAGTATAATTTCATGGGTGGAGAATGTGGATGGAAAGGTGATGTACCTAAATTTAAATATGATACTAGTAAAATTAATAACTTTGGTTGGAATGCAAAATATACTTCTGATGAAGCAGTAAGATTATCAGTAGAGGGTGCAATAAAATTATGCAAGTAGTAATTTTAGCTGGTGGAAGAGGTTCTAGATTAAATGAATATACAAATGAAGTTCCTAAACCACTGATAAAAGTATGTAATAAAACAATATTAGAATACCAAATTGAAAATCTTAGGAGATATGGGTTGAAAGACATTATCATAAGTGTTGGATATTTAGGAAAGCAAATAATAGATTATTTTAAAGACGGCAGTGAATTGGGAGTTAATATTTCTTATGTTGAGGAAAAAGTTGCATTTGGTACAGGTGGAGCATTGAGCTTAATAAGGAATAAAATAGAAGGGGACTTCATTTTATTATTTGGTGACATATTACTCAATATACATTGGCAGAAGTTCATCGATTTTTATAACGACAGACAAGGAATAGGAGCTTGTGTTGTACATCCTAATAATCATCCTTATGATAGCGATGTTATTGTGTGTGATGAGAATAATAAAATAGAAAAAATATTATATAAAAATGAAAAAAGAGAATATTATAAGAATCTTGTTAAATCTGGAGTTCATATTTTTAATAAAGAAGTGTTTAATTATGTAGAAGATAATAAAAAACAAGATTTGGAGAAAGATATTTTAAAAAATATATTGAAAAACAATGAAAATATTTATTGTTATAGAACTACTGAATACATAAAGGACATGGGAACTATAGAACGGCTAAAACAAGTTACAGATGATATTAAAAGTAGCATAGTCGAAGAAAGAGCTTTATATAACAGACAAAAGTGTGTTTTTTTGGATAGGGATGGGACAATGAATGTTTATAAAGGACTATTAAATAAGGTAGAGGATATTGAATTAGAGAATATGGTTTCGGAAGCAATAAGGAGACTTAATAATGCAGGATATTTGGTTATAGTAATTACAAATCAGCCTGTAATAGCGAGAAATTTATGCACAATAGAAGAACTACAAAAAATCCATGGAAAGATTGAAATGTTATTAGCAGAAAATAGAGCATATATTGATGATTTATATTATTGTCCGCATCATCCAGATAGCGGCTATGAAGGAGAGAATAAAAAATATAAGATAAAATGTAATTGCAGAAAACCACAAATTGGAATGCTAAATGAAGCAATTGAAAAGTACAATATCGATATTTTAAAATCATATTTTGTAGGGGACACGACGGTAGATATACAAACAGGAATTAATGCTGGATGTAAAACAATTTTATTAAGAACTGGGGAAGCTGGAAGTGACAAGAAATATAGCTGCAATCCAACCTATAAATCAAGCAATTTATATGAAGCTGTAAGCTTAATTTTAAAGGATGTGAATTAAAATGATAATATCTAAAACACCGTTAAGAATAAGTTTTTTTGGTGGAGGCACAGATTTAAAAGAATATTATTCAAAAGAACCAGGCATTGTAGTAAGTACTGCCATTGATAAGTATATATATATAACTGTAAATAAGAGATTTGATAATTCAATAAGAATAAGCTATTCAAAAACTGAAATTGTTAATGATATAAGTGAAATTCAACATCCTATAGTTAAGGAAGCACTAAAATTAGTTGGAATTGATGGTGGAATGGAGATAACATCTATTGCAGATATTCCAGCAAAGACAGGTTTAGGGTCTTCTAGTACATTTACGGTTGGATTGCTTAATGCTTTATATGCATATAAAGGAATTTATGTTAATGCAGAAACTCTTGCTAGACAAGCGTGCGATATAGAAATTGGTATTTTAAAAGAACCGATAGGTAAACAGGATCAATATGCAGCAGCTTATGGAGGATTAAATTACATTCAGTTTAATAATGATGAAACTGTTTTTGTAAATCCAATTATATGTTCTAAAGAAACAAAAGAATATTTTAATAAAAATTTGTTACTTTTCTATACTGGTATAACTAGAAGTGCTGGGGAAGTACTTGAAGACCAAAAAAAGAATACTGCTAATAAAATGCAAAACTTGGATTCAATGAAAACATTGGTTGAAGATTTAAGAAAAATATTAATTGAAGGTAGAAATTTATCTAAAATTGGACAAAAGTTAAATAAAAGCTGGCTACTAAAAAAAGATATATCAGGTAAGATATCTAATAGTTTTATAGATAAAAGGTATGATTTAGCTCTTAGAAATGGAGCAATCGGTGGAAAAGTCTTAGGAGCTGGAGGCGGAGGATTTTTGTTATTTTATTGCGAACCTCATAATCATAAAAGATTAATAAATGCACTAAACGATTTAAAATTAGTGGAATTCAATTTTGAACCGCAAGGATCAAAAATAATTTTTATAGACTAGGAAGGAATAGATAACTATGCAAGAATTTATAGGAAGATATATTGCTGATGTTAAGAATTTGTTAGAAGAATTAGACAAGAATGAAATATCAAAGGCTGTTGAATCAATTATTGAGGCATATGAAAATAATAGACAAATATTTATTATGGGAAATGGTGGGAGTGCTTCCACAGCATCTCATTTTGCATGTGATTTAGGAAAAGGAAACATAGTAGAAGGAAAAGCTAGATTTAGGGTTATGAGTTTAAATGATAATATGGCATTAATTACGGCTTTTTCAAATGATTATGGATATGAATATGTATTTTTAGAACAACTTAAAAATCTTGTAAATGAAAGAGATATAGTTATTGCAATTTCAGCTTCTGGTAATTCTACTAATATAGTAAAAGGTGTAGAATATGCAAGAGAAAAAGGCGCAATAGTAATTGGGTTTACAGGGTTTTCTGGTGGAAAACTTAGAGAAATATCAGATATATGTGTTCATATAGAATGTAACAATTATGGACAAGTAGAGGATTTACATATGTTATTGTGTCATTTAATCAGTCAAAGTATAAAAGATGTAATAATAAAAAAGTAGAGAAAAAATTTAAAATATGAAGACAATAAGTGCTATTTTTCGTATAGATTATGTAAAAGAATATATACAGGAAAGTTATAAAGTATATTTTGAGGAGGAAAAATGAAAACAGCGATTATTTATGGTGCCACAGATACAGGAAAAAGAATTTATAATATTGTAAAGAATAAATATAAAGTTATAGGTTTTGTCGATGGAAATCCCCAATTACATGGGAAAACTTGCGAAGGATTTACTATTGAAGACTCTACTACTTTAAAGAATTCTCAAGTTGATTATATTATTATAGGTGTATTAACAGCATATAGAGAAATAAAAAAAGAAATTCTAGGGTTAGGGATAAGTGAATATAAAATTATAGAAAAATATGTTGAATTGCCAATACAAGCAAGAATTGAATGTTTAAAAAATATTGCAAATATTCTTAATGACAATAATGTATTTGGATCTTGTGCTGAACTAGGAGTTTATCAGGGGGAATTTTCAAAATTAATAAATGAAATTTTCAGTGATAGAAAGTTATATTTATTTGATACATTTAATGGGTTACCAGAAAAAGATTCGGAATATGATAATAAGAATGGATACGCATCGGCAAAAAGTGGGCATTTTTCTAATACGTCAGAGCATTTAGTTTTAGATAAAATGAAATATAAAAAAAATTGCATTATTTGCAAAGGATATTTTCCGCAGACAGCATTAAATATAGATGATACTTTTTGTTTTGTTAATCTAGATGCTGATTTATATAAACCTACAATAGAAGGGTTGAAGTATTTTTATCCGCGAATGGAATCTGGTGGCATTATATTAATACATGATTATTTTTCAACAGCATTCAAAGGTGTAAAAGAGGCGGTTAGAGAATTTTCAGATACTTATAATGTTAAATATGTACCAATTGGAGATACGTTTAGTGTTGCTATAATCAAGTAAGTAGAACGTGTTACTTGCTTTATGGATTTAAATGAAATTATATAGTTAGTTGCACGGAAGTGGAAACAATAATATACCTTTATAACTATCATTAAAAAATATAATATATATTTCCCGCTAACATAACTGAATAATTCATAAAATGTAAGAAAAAAACAAACTTATGATATTAAAAGGTAAGTACAACTTGTAATTTAATAAATTGAGTTTATAATAAATACAAATAGTTTTTAGGAGGGATAAATATTATGAAGAAAGTATTAATAATAGCATATTATTTTCCACCATTAGGTTGGTCAGGAGTACAACGAACTTTAAAGTTTGTTAAGTATTTAAGAAACTTTGGATGGGAGCCAATAGTAGTGACTGTTGGAAAAACTAAATTTTCTATTTTAGATGAAACACTTATTGATGAAATACCAAAGGATATAGAAATTATAAATATAGATGATATAAAATTTAAAGATGTGACTGATAAGATGAAATCCCAATTGAAGTTTTATGTTAGTCAATCATTAGATATAATATCTAATGAAAAACTGAAACAATTATATGAAGAAGAAATAGAAAAAAAATTTAGTGAATTAAGGGGTTTATTATTATTACCTGATGGAAATGCTGTATGGGCAAATAATGTGATAAAAGAGATACAACAGAAAGTTAATTTTAGTGAAATAGATGTTGTATATAGCACATCAGCTCCATATTCCACACATTTAATAGGAAATTATATTAAAAAAGAATTTAACATACCTTGGGTTTCAGATTTTAGAGATCAATGGATTAATAATCCATATAGTGCTTTTGATAAAAATTCACTAAGATATAAATTAGAAAATAATATTGAAGAGAGTATAATATTAAATTGTGATAGAGTAATTACAACAACGTCTATATCAAGAAAAAACTATGTTAATTCATATAATTTAGATAGTAGAAAAATAAGTACAATTACTAATGGATATGATGAAGAGGATTTTAAAAACATATACTTAGAGAAAGTAAATAAAGAGAAATTTAGAATAATTCATAATGGATCATTTTATTTAAAGCGGAATCCATATACTTTTACTATGGCAATAAAAAATTTACTCAAAGATAAACTTGTTGATAAATTGAATATAGAGATTATTCTAAATGGTCAAAATGATTCTAGTATTATAGAAAAATCTATGAGCATATTAGGAGAAGATAAAGATATTTTAATATGTAATGGGTATTTACCTCATGATCAATCATTATCATATTCACAAGAAGCAGATATTTTATTATTAGTTTGTGGAAATGAAGAAAGTTCTAAAGAAGTTTATACAGGAAAAGTCTTTGAATATTTAAGATTAAAAAGACCTATAATGGCTATTTCTCCAAAAGAAAGCCTTGTAGAAGAGCTTTTAGAAGAAACTAAATGTGGAGTAAATGTTGAATATAATAATGTAGAAAAAATTCAAGAAGTAATATTGTATTATTACAATAAATGGTTGAAAAATGAAGCTGTTGAAATAGAAGCAAAAAATATTGAAAAATATGAACGCAAAGTTTTAACAAAAAAGCTTGCAGATATATTTAGTGAAATAAGTTAGGATCTGATAAAAAATAATTTTAAATAATAATGAACAGTATTTTAAAAGAAAGAGAAGATTATTTATGAAAGAAAATATTATTATTTTTGGAGCTTCAACAAGAGGTAAATATGTTTTTAATAAATTAAAAGATAGATATGATATAGTTGCATTTACAGATAATGATTGTACTAAATGGGGAACTGAAATTCAAGGAATAGAAGTAATTAATCCTAAAGAATTAATTAATATGGATAATACAATATTTATAGCAAGTCAATATGATAAAGAAATAAAAAGTCAATTGAAAAAAATGAATATACAAAATTTTGAAATATATCCTTCTAGTATTGAAATTGTACTGAATAAGATAAATGCTAAAGGAGTAAAATTAGAAGAAATTTTTGCACTACAGACATTTGGAGGAACAGGCAATGGAATGGAGCGCTTCTACAAAGATAAAGTTAATGAATTAGATGTTTGGGAAATTGAAAAATCTTTTGAAGAAAAATTAAAAGAAAATCTACCTAATGCTAATATAAAAATTACAGATTCATTTAAGGAGATTCAAGAAACTGAAAAGAAATATAACATGATTTTGATAGATAATCCAATGGGAGTATTTGGTGAACATTGTGAACATTTTGATATGTATATGGAATGTTTTAAAGTTATGAGAGATGAGTGCGTAGTAATTCTTGATATAATACCAAATTTGAAAAATATTAGTAAAACATTTACGTATCTTAAGAATTCTAATAATATATTGAGCAGAAAATTATTTTATAGATTTCATGATCCGTTAAATATTCCAATAGAAGCGATGGTACAAACTTATAGCGAAATAGCTAATAAAAATGGATTTGAGATAAAATGGTATTTTACAGAAGAAAGAAGTGGGGATTTTATAGAGTATTTAGTTCTTAATCTGAAGAAAATTTAGGGGAGGGAAAAGAGCAATGGTTAGTGTAGTAATAGTAGTTTATAATGGGGAGAAGTATATTGATGATGCAATTCAAAGTGTCTTAAATCAAACGTATAAAGATATTGAACTAATAGTTGCTGATGATGGCTCGACTGATGGCACGAAAGAAGCTGTTAAAAAATATAAGAATGTAAAATACATTTATCAAGAAAATAAAGGAGAAGGTTCAGCGAGAAATTTAGGTATAGAAAATTCTAAAGGGGAATATTTAGCATTCTTGGATGCGGATGATTTATATTCAAGTGATAAGATAGAGAAACAACTAAAAATTTTGGTGGAAAATGATAATATTGATATAGTTTATAATGATTTAAAAGTTGTAGATGAGCAATTAAATTATATAAGTACATTAAAAAGTGAAGGAATATATGAAAAAAGAGAAGACTTATTAGCACACATTATATATAGGCAAGTTATTCAAGGTCCAATTTGCATGATGATGAGAAGAAAATGTATTGAGGGGATTAAGTGGAGCGAAGATCTAATTTACACTGTTGATTATGAATATATAATAAAGTTAGCTTTTAAATATAACTTTAAGTATTTAGAGGAGCCTTTATACATATATAGAAGACATGGAAATAATCTTTCTAATAAACATAATGCTACTGTGGAAGAAGAAATACATATAATTAAAGGTTTAGGTATTAAATGCATCAACGAAGTTGTTAATTCTTCAACTTTAAGCAATTATGATAAAATGCTATTACTTAGTAAAATATACATTAAAATTAGAGAATATGAAGAGGCAAGAAAAATTTTAGAAGATATTATGATAGAAAAAGAGGATAATATAATTTATTTTTATCTTGGACTATGTTATCAAAAATTAAATCATATTTATAAAGCGAAAGAATGCTATGAAAACGCAATTAACCTAGATGAAGAAATGGCAGAAGCTTATAATAATTTGGGATGTTGCATATATAATGCTGATAAAGAATCATCAAAAACATATTTTCAAAAAGCGTTAAGTCTAAGAAGTAATTATATTGATGCGCAAAATAATATTCAAGCATTAGTAAAGAACGATATAAATTTTAAAGTTACTGAAAGAGAATTAAGAAAAGTATTAACTTTATATAGCTAGAAGGTGAGTATTATATATAATATTGTAATTTTTGGGAGTGGAAGCACAGCTGAAAAAGTGACGGAAAATTTAAATTCAAATATAAATATTCTATGCTACTTAGATAATAATCATAGTAAGTGGGGAAGTGTCCTAAACAATAGATCAATAGTTAGCCCAAGTAAAATAAATGAGTATGAGTATGATTATATTGTTATTGCGAGTCAATATAGCAATGAAATATATTCTCAATTAATCAATATGAATGTTTGCAAAGAATTAATATTTGAATATTTAAATTTTTTGAAGATTTCTTATAATTCATTTGAAAACAAGATAAAAGCGTTCCAGAATGAGCCATTAAAATATGAAACATTAATAACCGGGATATCTTATTTTGTAACTGGGATTCGCGGAGAGTATCTAAGTAAAATAGGAATTAATTTTGCATATGATAGTCAAGATTTATATTATGATTATCATATTGCTAAATATTTACTTGAAAATTATTTAAATAAATTTAAATATGGAATAATAGGATTGAGTTATTATTCTTTTCAGTACGATTTATCATTATCATCTTTAAAAGATAATGTAAAATTGTATTATCCAAGATTGAAAACAAGTCATAATGCCAATATAGTTAGTAATGATTATGATAGATTACCAATTAACAAGAATATAGCAAATATAATTTTGAAAATTACAAATGAAGGCAGATATAAATTTAATAATAAGCTAGTGCCTCTTACAGAACAAAATAACTTAGATGATATTGGAATGAATCAAGCTTTTCTGGATTGTGGAAAAAGCTATCCTAAAACGGTAGAAGAAAATAAAATAATACTAAAAGAATATTTAAAATTATTAAAATACTTTAGTATAAAACCAATAATTGTAGTTTGTCCTACTTCTAAATATTATTATAGAAATTTTTCAAAAAAGATTAGAAATGAATTTTTAGATATAATAAGTGAAATAAAAAAAGAATTTGATTTTCAATACATAGATTACTTTGAATCTGAGCTGTTTGATGATAGTTTATTTTATGATGTATCTCATTTAACGTATGAAGGTGGAGAAAAGTTTACTAAAATTCTAAATCAGGTAATTGATTGGTAACACTTTAAAAAAGCAAAGAATTTCTTTTAAATAAATTCTTTGCTTTTTAATTATTTAATTAAGACTAGTTGTAAAATGAAATTGAACCAATAAAAAATCCATAGTGATTATTCTGTGTTATGATTTAATCGCTAAACCAAAACCATACACGAAGGATAATCACTATGGATTACCCAAATAATAACACAGGATTACGCAAGAATAAACACTTGAATTTTGGAGAACGCATGACCCCACCCAGATCTGCTTCAAGGATGAATTCGCGGCATATAAGATAGCAAAAGAGCTAAATTGTTCAATAGATACTATTCAATATGAAATACGACGTGGAACTACTACTCAAATTAAGCAAGAAAATTATATGTCCATTAAAAATGCCGATTTACTGATAAAACTACATAGAAGTACTAAGACCGTAACAATAAATAAACATAAGAAAAAACTTATACAAGAATTTCTAATCGACCAATTATCATAAATAATCGTGATGAATTTAGCCATTGGGAAATAGACACTGTTATTGGTGAATAATCTAATAATGATTGTGTACTTCTCTAACCCTTCTTGAGCGTAAGAATAGAAATGCTATTGTGCATAAAATTGCTACTGAGAATGCTAGCACAGTTACGGATGAGTTTAAAAATATCCGTAACGTTTATAGGAAGCAGTTTAGTCAAGGTTTTAAAACTATAACTAGTGATAATGGCTCTGAATTTGCTGACTTATAAACAATTGAGTCAGAAACTGATACAAATGTATATTTTACTCATCCATATTCATCATTTGAAAAAGGTACCCATGAATGTCATAATGGGTCAATACGTCGTTTCACACCGCAGGGATGAAACGTATTTAAGATTATAACTTAAATGATGCTTTATTTATTGAAGATTGTATGAATATACTTCCAAGGAAAATACTTAACTATAAAACTCCAAAAGAGTTTTTTGAAATGCACCTAGATAAAATATAGTATATACAAGTAAACTCAAGCAGTTAACTCATAAATAGAAATTAGTTCAATTTATTATTGCAATTTGTCATTATTTAATTAAATTACTCAATAAACTTTTAATTTGAGTTTTTATACATTCCGAAGAAGTATTAGTTAGTGCTATACCATAATATTTTATAGCCAATTCATTTTGGTTAAGATTTTCATATACAAACCCTAAATTATAATTCAAATCAAAGTTATCATTAGTTATCTTTAGTCCCTCTTTTAAAATATTTTCCGCAGACTTAAAATCATTTTTTAATACATTAAGTATCCCTTTAAACGAGTAAATTTCGATATCATTATAATATTTTGATTCATAAGTATCTATAAAAATTTCAGCTCCGGCTAAATTATTGGTTTCTAAATACTCTTTAATTTGGTTTTTTATAAAAATTCTATCCTCTAATGAACTATTTTTAAAATTAATATTCATTTGATTTAGCAAATAATCTATAAAAATTTCATTTTAGGGTATAGTCCAATAATTTTCTTTAAATACTTTATATATAATTTTAAATTTTTTTCTTTATACTTATGAGCTTTATATAGAAGAACTATTGAAATTTCTTCAGTATCTTTTAAATCTCCAAATAACTCATTGTTTAATACATATTCATTATATATAGAAGAAACATACTTTAAGGAAAATTTTATGTATAAATTATAAACTTCCTCTAATTCAATTTTAGTAAGCTTATTTGATATTATAAGGTAGTGGAGAAGTTGTTTATTTAATCGTAACGAAAGAAATTTATTATTTTCTTTAAATTTAAGAATATAGTTATAAAGAATACTATCTATGTTTTCATATTTACTATTTATTCTGCTTAAATAATCATTTATTTCTCTAAAAGATATATTTGATAAAATTAATGATAAATCCTGCATCTCAATTAAGTAATAATATATTAAATCTGAATAGTAAGGTTTGCCCCGTAAGTCAATTCTAGAAAATATTGCTTTATATTTATCTAAATTAGTAGTACTAAAGCTTTTAGATGATTGCTTAATCTTGTTTAAAATATTATAAGGTGTATTTCCTTCACAAAATAGATTTTCAATGTAATTTATATCATTATTCGATAAATGATTTTTTAATTTTTCTAGATTAGAATAAAAGTTGTCGAGTTTATCTATTTGATTATTACTAAGTAGGATTTTTTCATATACTTTCAAATCATCAAATTTCCTTGAATTTTGTATCAACTCTATATATTTTGAATTTAATAATTCATTACTATACTTTATATTCTTAATTTTAAGTAAGTGTTCTTTTGCAGAATTAGAATCTATATCTTTCAGTAATTCAAATAAATAGTAATGGGCATCATCTATATTATCTAAAGTATAATATGTAATTGTAAGGTCTTTTTCTTGTACACTAAATGAATTATATAAGTCTAAATATGACTTGAATGAAGATACTGCATATGCATCTTTTTGTAGTTTTTTTGTGCAACGCCTAAAAAATAATAGATATCCATTAAAGTTGTGTTATATTTTAACGCTTCTTTTGAATAATACTCCAAGTTATAATAATCCTTTAGGTTAAAGTATAAGATACATAAAGTTTGGTATATGTATATGTAGTTAGACTTATCATTTGAGTGTTTTATTAAATCATAGGCTTGTGTTATATAATTAAGACCCCTAGAATAATCTTTTGTTAGACCATAAGACAAAGCTAATTGGTATAAAAAATATACATCATCTGGCTTCTTCTCAAGTTCTTTCTTTAATATTTCAATATTTCTGATAGATTTAATTTTTAGCGCATTAATATCATTACTAATATAGCCGTAATGTTTGCAGAAAATATTTAGGTTTTTAATAGGTGATTTTAACAATGGCTGTTCATGAATTGCATTAATAAATTTAAAATCTTTATCTTTAAGAAAAAGCCTTACAGCAACGCTTATAGAAAATAAATCTTCATTATTTGAGTCTTCTAATTCTTTAATATTTATAGTTGCTGATTTATATTTTTTATATGTATTATCTATGAAAAAGTTTATGAATTCAGTACAATCTTCAAGTACTTGATCTCCATCGATAAAAAAGAACCACTCACCTTTACAATAATCTAGAATTATATTTCTAATTTCTGAAAAATCATTATTCCATTTATGAGAATATACTTTATTAGTATATTTTTTAGCAATATTTATTGTATTATCAGTAGATCCAGCATCAACTATTATTAATTCTGAATCCAAATTATTTAAAATCACTTGTAATGATTTCAAACATTTATCAAGATATTTTTCTTCATTTTTAACCATTAATCCAATACTTAATAACATAAATTCAAATCCTTTAAGTTATAGTATAATATAAGCATATATATTAAGAGAATACCTAAATTAATATTTGAAATATTAATTATAATTTTCTATCTATAACTATATATGCTGCTATAATGAGCCTACATTATAAAATTAAGGAATTCTGTAAGGATTTAAGTATAATTGGTCACAGACTATCCATAAAAGGCATTAATTGCATATTGCTCACTGAGGACCAAGAGGGTATAAATTTTAAATTGTAATGTATATAGGTATTAACGACATGCTATAATAATATACAATTCATAGGGTAGCTATAAATTATATATTCTAAAGAAAAGTAATTAAATTGCGACAATTATAAATAAATAGACTTATTAGAGGTGAAGTATGAATAAAACATTTAAGGTAAATAACGTAAAAATTGGTGAACAAGAAAAAACGTTTATAATAGCTGAAATGTCAGCTAATCATATTCAAGACTACGATAGAGCAGTAGAAATTATAAAAAAAGCTGCATGGGCAGGTGCTGATGCAATAAAGCTTCAGACATATACTCCAGATACTATTACTTTAGATTGTGATAATGAATATTTTCAAATAAAGCAAGGAACTATTTGGGATGGTACTACTTTACATAAGCTTTATCAAACTGCTTATACTCCATGGGAATGGCAGTCTAAATTAAAAAAAGTTGCAGAGGAAGAAGGATTGGTATTTTTTTCTTCGCCTTTCGATTTTACGGCAGTTGATTTTTTAGAAGAAATGGATGTGCCAGCTTATAAAATAGCATCATTTGAAATCAATGATATTCCATTTATAGAGTATATTGCATCGAAGAAGAAACCAATAATAATATCTACAGGTATTGCAAGAATGTCTGACATTCAAGATGCTTTAGATGCCTGCAAGAGAATGGGAAATGAAAATGTAGTGCTATTGAAATGTACATCTTCATATCCTGCACCTATTGAAGAGATAAACTTAAAAACAATTCCTAATATGAAGGAAACTTTTGATTGTATAGTTGGATTATCTGATCATACTATGGGTAATGCTGTTTCTGTTGGTGGAGTAGCTATTGGAGCTAAAATAGTAGAAAAACATCTAACACTCAGAAGAAGTGATGGGGGAGCAGATGCTAAATTCTCTATGGAGCCTGAAGAATTTAAAGAAATGGTAGATAATATAAGAATAGTTGAAAAAGCTGTGGGAAAAGTTACTTATGATTTAACCCAAAAGCAAGCTAATTCAAGACAACATTCAAGAAGTTTGTTTGTTGTTGAAAATATTAAAGAAGGTGAAATATTTTCAGAAAATAATATTAAGAGTGTAAGGCCAGGATTTGGTTTAGAAACTAAATATATTAAAGATATAATTGGGAAAAGAGCCAAAAAAGATATTATAAAAGGAACTCCTATGACTTGGAATTTAGTAGAATAAAAATTATATGTTAAAGTCAGTTTAATAAAGACTTTGCTAAAATGAGAAATATTGTTTTAAATTATTGTACAGGTGAGTGGGTTGTATATATTTATGCTGATGAATTTTTTAAAGATTATATTAGTGTAATAAAATTTTTTGACTCAAAAAGATATATGGATTACAGCGTATTGAGTAAATATAAGTTTAAAAATCCTAGTTAAGTTGCCTTTGATAATACAAAAATTGAATATTATGGAGAATGGCGTGAAGAAAATCTTGATTTGAATAATAAACTTAAATTTAGCGCGGTAACTGCTCTTCTGGATATGAAGCTATCTTTAAATTTAAAGGTAAACACTTAAGTATGATGAATTTGCTAAATGATGAGTCTAGAGTATTAGAATGTAATCCAGATAATTATACGTTTAATATAGATTTATATATGAATTTTAAAGGTTACTTTAGTACTACAATTAATTCATATAAATTAGATTATGAAGAACACACTTTAACTATGATAGTAAGTGATAAAAAGAACGAGAATAGTTCAGGAAATAAGGTGATTATTGAAGCATTCTTAATAGATTCAGGCATTTAGGATTTTCAGTAGAAAACATAGGGTGATATAGATGATTCTTTACGGAGGGATTATTTACATGAAAATTTTCATAAGAGCAGATGGCGGAAAGTCTATAGGTTTAGGGCATGTTATGCGGATGATAGTTTTGGGGAAAGAGTTAAGAAAAAAAAATGAGGTTATATTTCTTTGCAGAAACAATAAAGAGGATAAATTTAAGGCAGGCATTGAAATAATAAAAGAAAATCAATTTAAAGTTATTGAGATAAGTGAAAAAAATTACGTTGAAGATATATTGAGTATACAAAAAAGACTCCATGGGAATATGATTATAACGGATAATTATGACGTTGATGAGAAATATTTTGCAGAGTTAAAAAAACACTTTGTGCTAACCGGATATGTGGATGATGTTAATAAGGTACAAATGGATGTGGATTTTGTAATAAATCAAAATATTAATGCGTTGTATATGGACTATGGGAAAACCACAATGGATAACACAAAATTATTTTTGGGCACTAAATATTGCATGATTAGAGATGAATTTATAAGGAATTCTAATGAAAAAATAATAAAAGAGGAAGTTAAAGATATTCTTATAACCTTAGGTGGAATGGATAATGATCATAATACAAAAAAGGTTCTGGAACTAATTAAGGATAGTAATAAGAATATTCATGTAGTGCTAGGAAGTGCTTTTGATAAAGCATTGATTAAAGATATTTATGATTTATCAAAAAAGTATTCTAATATTTTTCCTTATGAGAATGCAAATATGTCTGAACTTATGAAGAAATGTGATATTTCTATTTCAGCATGTGGGTCAACTATATATGAGCTGTGTGCTATGCAGCTACCAAGTATAGGGTTGATTATTGCGGATAATCAAGAAGAAGTTGCTCATATAATGAAAGAAAAGGAGCTCGTTTTAGATGTATTTAGCATTAAAAACTTAAACGCTGAGGAATTAATTAATTCTTTAAATAAATTAATTAACAATAAGCTTATTATGGAACGAATTATAAATAACCAAAAAAACATTATAAATATTAATGGAGCAAGGGACTTAGTAAAGGAAATTGAAATACTGGCAAACATGAAAATTACCATATAAAATAATAATTTTAGTAAGGAGATAATAATATATTATGTTTCAATTAGAAAAAAGTAAATGTGGAGCAATTACGCTAATATATAAGAATAAATATATACATAGCAAGTATGATCCAATGAAGGAAGGAGAGCAATTCGCAAAAGGGAATATTGAATTATTAAATAAACCTATTAGCGTATTATACGGATTAGGTCTTGGGTATCATGTTCATGAAATAAGCAAAATAATTAATAAAAGCTCTGTCTTATATGTATTTGAATATAATATAGAACTAATAAATTATTGCAAAGAAATCAATCCACAGATTTTTCATTATGAAAATATAAAAATAATTGAAGGCAATAATAAGGCGTTTTATTCACTCTTATCAAATTGCTTAAATGAGGTTAACGATATAATGGTGCATAGAGCATCTTTAGATACTATTGAAGAGTCGAACACTAATTTGTTTAATTTAATTAATGATTTTAATCGAACAAAACAGTTTTCAAGAATTGATGATACTTATAAGGTTTTAGGTGAAGAAAATGAAAAAGAAAACTTTTCGAAAAATTATCTGCATATAAGTGAACTCTTAAAAGAATTAAAATTATGTGAAAAACCATTTTTAATCGTATCTGCTGGTCCATCTTTAGATTTTGATTTAGATCTTTTAGAGAAATATCAAAGCAAATTTAATATAATATCTGTAGGAAGCTCATTAAGAGCTCTTATGAATAAGAATATAAGGCCTAATGTAATAGTGATAATTGATTCAAAAGAGATTGTGCAAAAGCAATTTGAGGGATATGAAAATGAAAATATACCATTATGTTTTCCAGCTTCAGCTTCTAAATGGGCTATAAATTTTTATAATGGGCCTAAATATATTTTTGAAAATGAAAAAGATAATTCATATATTGAAGTTGTAGGCACTGTTGCAGTTTCTGCTATAGATATAGCAATAAAAAGTGATGCAAAAACTGTTATACTATTGGGACAAGATTTGGCTTATCTAAAAGATAGGTCTCACACAAAAGTTTATGAAGAAGTATATGGATTTAAAGACAGTGAGAAGTTAGGAAATAAAATTAAAACTGTACTAGGAGTTAATGGGGAAATCTTGGAGACTTCGTCGGGGTATTTGACATTTAAACATAAAATTGAACACTTAATAAGTAGAAATAATCATGTTGAATTTTTAAATTGTAGCAGAGGGGCTATGATAGAAGGAACGATGTCTTTAGGATTTAAGGATTATTTAATGAATTGTAATAGATAAATTAAAAAGTAATTAACCTATTTTTAAATTTTATATTAAGTTATTGAACTTTTTATCGAAAAATATATAGATTTTAAATTTTATAAAAAATGAGGTGTGATTTTATGGATATAGGATCATTATCAATGGGATTAAGTCAAGCTTCTGTTGAGAATTCAGTTCAAGTATCAGTTATGAAAATGACAATGAATAATAATGAAGTAGTGAATGAACAAATGATAGAGAGTATAGCTATAGATGAAAATCTAGGCAGAAATTTAGATGTAACAGTATAAAAATATAATTAAAGGTGGTGACAATAAATGAGATTAAATCATAACATGATTTCTATGAAAATATATAAAACATATAAGAATACACTTTCAGAAGCATCTCAAGCAGTCAATAATATTAGTACAGGTAAGAAAGTAGGATCTGCAAAGGATAATCCAAATAAGATAGCTGAAATTGAGAATTTAGATTTACAGGTGAAGGCTCGTGATGCTGTAAGCCAGAACATACAGGATACGAATTCTATGTTGCAAACTTTTGATGGAGCTCTCCAAGAAATAAATAATAACCTTTCAAGATTAAAAGAACTAACTGTAAAAGCCTCAACAGGAACGTATAATGATGAAGATTTGAATGTAATGCAAAAAGAGATTGATGGAGTAAAGAAAACCATAAATGATTTATGTGAAAATACAACATTTAACGGAAAAAAATTAACTTCGAATCTAGCTGCAGCATCAAATATTAATACTCCAGAACAAAAGCAAGCAACCATAGGAGCATTACCGAATGAAAAAACATATATATCTTTTTATAATCTAGAAGGTATTATGAATTTAAATTCAATTGATGTGACTATTGACCCGCAGTCTGCAATTAATACAGTAGATGAAGCTGTAATTAATATATCAAAAATAAGAAGCAGATATGGTGCTCTTCAATCTAGGTTAGAAGATAGTATCTTAACTTCAGATGAAATAAGTGAAGTGTATACAAGAGCACAAAGTGGTTGTGAAGATGCTGATATTGCGGAAGAAATGTTAACATATGCAAAGACACAGATATTATATAAAACTTCAATAGGATTAATGGCTCAAAGTAATAAGCTGCCAAAAGATGCGTTGAATGTATTAGCAAATGTAAGATAAGCAAAAAAAAATGTTAAAATTTTTAATATAGAGAAAATTAAGGAATGGCAAAATGTAATAAAGAATGGACATTTTAAGGAATTTTAAGATATCCATTCTTTTTTTCTTGAAAAAGGAAAATTTTGTTGAATATAAAAGAAATAAATGGTAATATATAAAATAAGGGAAAATTATAAATGATAATAGCACACTTATTGAAAGATAAGGTCGCAAAGCCATGAGTCTAAGGGAAATATATGTTTCTATGATTGTCAGGTTGCCAAAATATAATTGTAATAAAATATATATATAATTATTTTATTTGTATTTTGGTGCCTATGTTCAACATAGGCACTATTTATTTGTGAAATTTGGAATGTAAATGAAAAATTTGTAATAAAACCCACTTTTATAATATAAAAATTAAGAAAAATTTAAAAAAAATATGGCTAAATATCGCTAATTATTTTATAATTGTAGTATAAATAGATTATTATAAAATATAGGATTTTTATTAAATTCCAATTTGAGACATAAAATGATTTGTTTTACAAATTATTGCGAATAATGTAAAATGAATAATTATAAATGGTTTTTTTATATTTATGCAAAATTTATAGGGAAATGTGAGGAAGTGAATCTATGGCAATTCAATCTATTAGTAATGATGTTACATATGAATTAATTAAAAATGGTATAAAGGCATCAGATGTTAGAGCAAAAACAATAGCTAATAATATGGCTAACGTTAATACTAAAAATTACAAGAGATTCAATGT
>Ga0209281_1000438_pt1 | contig 60833 bp, 51 predicted proteins | sample MedtruBG_FD_187514 | JGI IMG/M metagenome (GOLD analysis project Ga0209281, IMG submission 187514) | Root nodule microbial communities of legume samples collected from California, USA - Medicago truncatula BG (SPAdes) (version 2) | ecosystem: Host-associated > Plants > Roots > Nodule | place... | reverse complement strand
ATACGAATAAAAATTTTAAAGCTAAACTTGATAATATTAATGCAATCCAGAGCATGTCACGTGTCAGTAGATGTATCGACAACGGACCGATGGAAGGATTTTGGGGAACTCTCAAATGCGAGATGTACTATTTGCAAAAGTTTTATACATATGAAGAATTGAGACAAGCAATTGATGAATACATAGTTTTTTATAATACAAAAAGGTTACAGAAAAATTTGAAAGGCCTGACTCCAATTGAATATCGAAATCAGACCTTATCAGCTTAAATTTTTATTTTTTAATCTGTCTACTTGACAGGGTGCAGTTCAATGCTCTAATTGATGCTTTTTTATGTTTTCTTATTATATTTACAAATATTATAGATATGCAAATTCTAAATTATTTTGATTCTTTGGATACCTATATTTTTTTAATTATTTATCAATAGTTATTCTATCTTCTAGTTAGTACTATGGAAAACTACTTTTCTATAAGTCTCAAACTTAACCCACTTATTCAAGAAATCTCCTTGAGATTTTTCATTAATTTCTTTATATTCATTCAAGAACTTTATAACGCACTCATTGGAACTTACCTTTACTTCAAATCCTCTACCATTAATAATTGGAACTTCTTGATAATTATAATCATCGATAGATTTAATATTTACAATTTCCTTATTACGTACTTCAACTGCTACCCAGTCACGAAGAATTAATAAATCAAAATTCTCTGGATATTCATAACTATCACCTTTTATTGGAAGTTTATCCCCAACAGTATAAGTTTGTTCTTCTGATTTATATTTAAATATTGATAAAGTTTCTGTATCATAGTAAAACTCTTCAAAAATGTCTCCTCTTGCTTTTAATTCATTATACTCAAAAGAGAATTTTTCATTTTTAATATCGTTATTATAAACATCTTCTATAACACCACAAGCTGATGTCATATTTGTAATACGATCTATTAAAATAAGTTCTCCTAAGGTTTTATGTGCATCAAATTTATCAACTACAATCTTTTCTGAAAGTAAAATATCACATGTTGCAATCTCATTCTTTGTCAAAAATCCAGCTGGCAAATGCTTTCCTGTGTTTACATCAATTTTATATTTTACATCTGTAACAACACCCGTTAACATCTTTGTTCCTACTTTTACAAAATATTCTTTACCTGCTGTTAATTCTGAATCATCCATCCAAAGAATTTTTGCACTAAATTGCTTGTTTGCTACAATATTAGTTCCTTTTGTAAGTACACAACCTCTTGATACGTCTACCTCTTTATTAAGTTGTATTGTAACTGCCTGCCCTTTTCCTGCACTTTGTGAATCTTTATCTGTAATATGAATGCTTTTTACTAGTGCTTTCTCATTACTAGGAAGTGTTGTAACTTCATCTCCTACAACAATGCTTCCTGCCTCAATTTCCCCTTGAAATCCTCTAAATGTATGATTGGGTCTACATACTCTTTGAACTGGCATATAGAAGCCTTCTTCTTCTGACTTACTATTAACCTCCACATTTTCAAGATATGTTAAAAGCGCCTCTCCTGTATACCATGGAGTATTTTCTGACTTCTTTGTAACATTATCACCTTCTGTAGCTGATACTGGAATTATATAAATATTTTCTAATGAAAGTTCTTTTGCTAATTCTTTAATTTGCTCTTCAATTTCCAAAAACCTTTCATGATTGTATTCTATTAAATCCATTTTATTAACTGCAAATACAAAATGTTTTACACCCATTAATGAACAAATTCTTGCATGCCTTTTTGTTTGAACCAGTACACCTTTTTTTGCACCTAATAATATAATAGCAAGTTCTGCAAAAGATGCACCTACTGCCATATTTCTAGTATATTCTTCATGTCCTGGAGTATCTGCGACAATAAAGCTTCTATTGTCAGTTGTGAAATAACGATATGCAACATCTATTGTAATCCCTTGTTCACGCTCTGCCATTAAACCATCCAATAATAATGAATAGTCTATTGCTCCACCTCTGCTTCCAACTTTACTATCTAGTTCCAAAGCTTTTTCTTGATCTGCATATAAAAGCTTTGCATCATACAAAATATGTCCAATAAGAGTAGATTTTCCGTCATCTACGCTGCCACATGTTATAAACTTTAATAAGCTCTTCATCTTAGAAATACCCCTCTCTTTTTCTTCTTTCCATACTGCCTGCTGCTTCACTATCAATAACTCTAGTTGTTCTTTCAGATGATACAGCACTTAGTGTCTCGTCAATAATAGCATCTAAAGTAATTGCATCCGATTCAAAACCACCTGTTAAAGGATAACAGCCAAGTGTTCTAAATCGTATTTTTTTATGCTCTACCTTTTCGCCTGGTAATAGCTTTAATCTATCATCATCCACCATTATAATATTTCCATCTCGAGAAATACATGGTCTTTCCTTTGCAAAATATAGAGGGACAATATCAATATTTTCACGTTTTATATATTGCCAAATATCATTTTCAGTCCAATTAGAAATTGGAAATACTCTCATGCTCTCACCTTTATTAATTTTAGTATTATAAAGCTTCCACATTTCTGGTCTTTGATTTTTAGGATCCCATGCCTGTTCCTCATTACGGAAGGAAAATATTCTTTCTTTTGCACGTGATTTTTCTTCATCACGGCGTCCACCACCAAAGGCTGCTGTAAAACCATATTTTTTTAATCCTTGCTTTAAAGCTTGTGTCTTCATAATATCAGTATACGCTGAACCATGCTCAAGTGGATTAATCCCCTGCTTTACCCCATCCTCATTTGAATGGACAATCATATCTATTCCTAATTCTTTTGCTCTTCTATCACGAAATTCTACCATCTCTTTAAACTTCCATGTTGTATCAATATGCATGAAAGAGAATGGCGGCTTCTCAGGATAAAATGCCTTCATCGCAAGATGCAGCATAACTGAACTGTCTTTACCAATAGAATATAACATTACTGGTTTTTCACATTCTGCAGCTACTTCTCTAATAATATAAATTGCTTCTGCTTCTAATTTATCAAGATGTGATAATTCACTCATAATTAGTCCTCCTATTATGCTAATTAAAATTTAAAAAGTTATTTAATACACTTTGAAAGAAAATAATATTATTTTTCATCGTGCCTTACTAATATTTATTTGAATCCTTGCTATTCACGTTAATTGAATGCTCGGTTCCATTACTTTCTTCTATTTTCCACTTTACAATATCGTTTTGAAGCTTAACTGTTAATCTGCTTCCTCTTCCGCCAATATCAGCTCCTAAATACAATGAAATTGCACTTGTAGGACATTCTTTTATACAAGAACTGCAGCCCCAACAATCTTTAGGATATTTCATATGGACTTTTCCATCTTCACTTGGTTTGATAAGACTTCCTGGACACACAGATAAACATTTTTTGCATCCTATGCATTTCTCTTTGTTAATTGCTATGCTCATACGTCTCACCTCTTTCCACTAAATTTCTATATATAATTTCAAGCTTTCCATCTACAAACTTTGAATTGACATATTTAAGCCATTCATCACTTTTCTCTGGATAATCAAGATTTTCTGCAAAACTATGCCATCTAGTTTCTTTTCTCGCCTTTAAATGAGCAATCACAGATTTACAAATAATAAGTCTCTCTTTTAATTCGTATACAAACATCAATTCATGCATATCTTCTGCATGCAGACTCTCACTTAATTTCTCAATCTGTTCAATTTTCTCAGCTGCGAGTTCCAGTTGCTTTTCATTAAACTGATAATTGCTTCCAATTCCACCTGCATAAGTATCCATTACTTTTTGCATAGCTTCTTCTAGCTGTTCTACATTGAATATCTGCTTTTCAAAGTTCAATACTTTTTCAACTTCTTCTTTCTTTTTCTTTATAAGTAAATCTTCTTCAGCCTTTGATAAAACAACATCATTTTTCTCTTCAATTTCTATTGCTGCTTTTCCTGCAATTTCGCCTTCTACCAATGCACCTGTTACATATTTTTGTGGGCATCCGCCAGCCACATCACCAGCTGCGAAAAGACCTTTTATTGTTGTTTCTCGTTTAGTACCAACCCAATATCCGCTAGCAGTATGTCCGCCTACTATGTATGGTTCTGTTCCTTCAATTTCTACATTTTGCTCACTTGGATTTTTACCTGATTCTATCCATTTTAAAGTCTGGCTAGGTGCCATGTTTAAATATGCTTTTTTAAGTTCCTCATCTTGAGCATCACTAATACCTTCTGTCCTCAAATAACAAGGTCCTCTACCCTCTTGGTTTTCCTTTACGGTACCATAAACCCTTTCAGATGTGGTTATTCCATATTTTGTTTCATATACTTCACCTTTTGCATTTACTTGTTTTGCACCTACGCCTTGTGCAATTGTACCTGTAGGTGCTATAGTATCTTTACATCTTAAAGCAATGAATCTCATTTCAAAAGTAGTCATTTCAGCCCCTGCTTTTATTCCCATAGCATATCCTGCTCCAGTATTAAAAGGAGGATACCACATTTTATGCCTTGAAAAACCTGGATTGTTAGGTTTATATAAGCCTGCCGCTCCACCTGTCGCACATATTACCCTCTTTGCTCTAATTTCATATAGAATTTCTTCTTCTGCATCAACTGCAAAAGCTCCAAGTATATGATTATCTTTTACGATATAATCAATAACATTAACTTGATTCATAACTGTTACATCTTCAAGCTTTTGCACTGCATCTGCTAAAATTGGCTTAATATTTTCCCCATTAATTTTTATATTCCGATTTCCTCTAGCTACATATTCACCATTTTCATCTTTTAAAATGACAAGTCCTAAATCTTCTAACTTTTTTGTTACTTTATTTAAGCCTTGTGACATTGTAAGTAATAAATCTTCACGTACAATATTATCTGCATCCTTTTTTGCATAATCCACATAGTCTTCTGGAGTTCTTCCTTTTACTATATATGCATTGATTGCATTTACTCCAGCTGCTAAACAGCCGCTTCTCTTAATATTAGCTTTTTCAAGAATAAGTACGGATGCATTAGAATTTTCTCGTATCGTTATAGCTGCATAACACCCAGCAGTACCTCCGCCAATAATTAACATATCTGTCTCTAATTGTTTTACTTGAACGTTCTTACTCATAGCATATCTCCTTTTTTAAGGTCAATATTTACTAAATAAATACAGAATTATCATCTTTAATTGCCGCATTTTTAAGCATCTAATTTTTATTTTCGTCTAATATATATAATACCACTATCTTTTTTCTGCTTACAATAATCTCCCCAATTTTTTATTTTAATTATGCAAATCCAATAAAAATAAAAGATGTATCATGTCCCTTAAGAATTATTAGATTGTTGTGTTAATTCTTTTAATTACATTGATTATGAAAATATTTTTGGTAATAAGTTTTAGAATAAATATTACTAAATAAATACTGACATTTCTTGTGTCTTAATTTTATTCTCTACAACCTCAGCTTTTTCTTCATTAAATGTATAAACTCTATGAATTAAAACTAAAACTTCTTCTCCAATTTTCAACTCTTCTTCTTCTAAACTTCTATATCCGTTAAGTATCTCATTTCCCACCTGTACATCTATTTCAAGGTTATTACCTCTAAAAGCAATATCTTTTACAATTCCTTTTTCTGCTGCAAGTGGAGTTAATATTTCTTTATCATTTTTAGCGATTTGTATAAATTCAGGTCTTACTATCGCTTTTGTTTCTTTAGGGTTTGTTACGTCAAAACCCTTTAGCTTAGTATAATCATATATAAGGTTTGATTCTCCGATAAATTGTGCTACAAATGGAGTTCTTGGATTTTTATAAATTTCAACTGGGCTTCCTTTTTGTTCTATTTTGCCTTTATTAGTTATTATTATTTCATCTGCTACTTCTACTGCTTCATCTTGATCATGAGTTACAAAAATACTTGTAATGCCAAGTTTTGATATTGTTTCTCTTAGCCATCTTCTAAGTTCTTTTCTTACCTTTGCATCTATAGCAGCAAAAGGTTCATCTAATAATAATAACTGTGGGTTTGGTGCCAGTGCTCTTGCAAATGCTACACGTTGTCTTTGCCCACCTGATAATTGACCTGGATATCTTTTATCAAGACCTTTAAGACCAATAAGTTCTATAAGCTCTGTAACCTTTTTGTGTATATCTTCTTTTTTAGCTTTTTGCACTACAAGACCAAATGCAATATTATCGTAAACTGTCATATGACGAAATAAAGCATAATTTTGAAAAACAAATCCAATTCCTCTCTTGCCTGGTTCTATATCATTAACTTTAATTCCATTAATAATAATATCTCCTTCATCTGGAGTTTCAAGGCCAGCAATCATTCTAAGTATTGTAGTCTTACCACTTCCACTTGGACCTAAAAGTCCAATTAATTTTCCTTGTTCTATTTTAAAATTAACATTATCAGATGCTTTGAATCCTGCAAATTTTTTACTTACATTTTTTAATTCTACATACATATATCTAGCCCTCCTTTTTGCTCTTCCATTCCACAATATTTCTTAATATTAAAATAATAATTGCAATAATAACTAGTATAGAGGCAACTGCAAAAGCTGCTGCAAATTGATATTCATTATATAAAATTTCAACATGCAATGGAAGAGTATTAGTCTTTCCCCTTATATGACCAGATACTACTGATACTGCTCCAAATTCCCCCATAGCTCTTGCTGTGCAAAGTATGATTCCATATATAAGTCCCCATTTAATATTAGGAAGAGTTATTTTTCTAAAAATGTAAAATCCACTTGCTCCCATCATTGCTGCTGCTTCTTCTTCATCAGTTCCTTGAGATTCCATTAATGGTATTATTTCTCTTGTTACAAAAGGGAACGTTATAAATAAAGTTGCTAATATAATACCATAAGTATTAAAAACTATTTTTACACCATAACTGCTTAAAAGATCTCCAAAGAAACTTCCTCTACCAAATGTTAATATAAATACTAACCCTGCAACAACAGGAGAAATCGCAAATGGTAAGTCAATTAAAGTTCCTAAAAGGTTTTTTCCTTTAAATTTAAATTTTGTTATTGTCCAGGCTGTACATATTCCAAATAAAGTATTCATAATTATTGCTATTAGCGTTGTTATAAGAGTAAGCTTCATAGCCTTAAATGTATAAACATCTGATACTGCCTTAATATATGACTCTAATCCTTTTGACAAAGCTTCTGTAATTATAGTTATTAACGGTATTATTAACATTAATACTAGAAATAAAGCACTCAAAGTTATTAGTGTATATTTTAAAATTTTATTTTCTTTATAAATTATTGATTTTTCCACCCTATTTTCACCTCAAATCTACTTTGTTGCTTTATTTAATTTCCACTGAAGGATGTTTATGGTAAATAATATCAAAAATGATATAAATAACATAACCAACGCTATTGCTGTAGCTCCACTATAATCATATTGTTCAAGCTTAGACATAATTAAAAGTGGTGCTATTTCTGTTTTCATAGGTATATTCCCTGCTATGAAAACAACGCTACCATATTCCCCTACCCCTCTAGCAAAAGCAAGTCCAAAACCTGTTAAAAGCGGTGGAAGGATTTCTGGAAATATTACTTTGAAAAATATTCTTGCTCGACTTGCACCAAGCATTGTTGCCGCTTCTTCATATTGACTATCCAAGTCTTCCAACACAGGTTGAATTGTTCTTACTACAAATGGAATTCCAGTGAAAATAAGTGCTATTATAATTCCAAATATTGAAAAGGATGATTTTATTCCTAATGAATAAAGATAATGTCCTATCCATCCATTTTCTGAATACAAAGTTGTAAGTGAAATACCTGCAACCGCAGTAGGCAATGCAAAAGGCAAATCAATTAATCCATCTAAAAGCTTTTTAAATGGAAATTTATATCTTACTAAAACCCATGCTAAGATTATCCCAAATACGCTATTTATTAATGCTGCTATAAGTGCACATATAAAACTAACTGAATAACCACGCATTACTCTTGGTTGAAACACAATATCAAAAAACTTTTCAAATCCAATTCCAGCTCCTTTTATAATTAAAGCTGATAAAGGAATTAATACAATAAGCCCCAAATAGATAAGACTCACTCCCATTGTAATTCCAAACCCAGGAATTACCCTTTTGGTTTTACTCATCTAAAACACCTCAAATCTCTTCAAATAATTTTTATTCATTCCTTTTTGCCTATTACTTAGGTTGATATATTTGATCAAACGTACCCCCATCTGCAAAATGAGTTTCTTGAGCTTTTGCCCATCCCCCAAATTCTCCATCTACTGTAACTAGTTTAATATCTGGAAATTTATCTTTATATTTTTCTGCTATTTCTTTATCCCTAGGTCTATAGTAATTTTGTGCTGCTATTTCTTGCCCTTCTTTAGTGTATAAGTAATCTAGATAAGCTTTTGCAATCTCACTAGTACCCCTTTTATCTACTACTTCATCTACTATAGCTACTGGAGGTTCCGCTAAAATACTCAATGAAGGTACTACTACTTCAAATTTATCTTTTCCAAGTTCATTAAGTGACAAATATGCTTCATTCTCCCATGCCAAAAGTACATCTCCCATTCCTCGTTCAACAAAAGTTGTTGTTGCGCCTCTAGCTCCCGAATCTAATACTTTAACATTACTATATAATTTTGAAACGAAATCTTTTGCAGCTTCCTGATTTCCATTATTTTTTTCTGCTGCATAAGCCCATGCAGCTAAATAATTCCATCTTGCCCCTCCTGAAGTCTTAGGGTTGGGCGTAATTACAGAAACATCATTTCTTGTTAAATCATTCCAATCTTTTATATTCTTAGGATTTCCTTTTCTAACAAGAAAAACAATAGTTGATGTATATGGTGAACTATTATCTTTAAATTCACTTTGCCAATCTTTATCAATAAGTCCTGCCTTACTAATTTGATCAATATCATAACCTAATGCTAACGTAACAATATCTGCATCCAAGCCTTCAATAACAGATCTTCCTTGTTTACCTGAACCACCATGAGATTGATTTATAAGCACATTTTGTCCTGTTTTTTCTTTCCAATAATCTGCAAAACTCTTATTAAATTTTGTGTATAACTCTCTTGTAGGATCATACGATATATTTAATAATTCCACTGTTGATTTCCTATCACTCTCACTAGTTGAGTTTTGCTTTCCACAACCTACAAAAATCCCAATAATTAAAGAAATTAAAAGTACTAAGATTAAAACTTTGATCCTCCTCACAATTTTCGCCCCTTTTCTACATCTTTTTCATATATGTTTAGTAGGGTTTGGATTAATAATACTCCACTAAAAATATTAGTTTTATCTTCTGATAAATAATTATCATCTCTTTAATATATTGATAAAACACTTTTTATTTCCTACTAATTTTATAAACTTTATATGGAATATACTATAAAATAAATTCATGCTTTTGTCAATATATTTTGTCGATAAATATTATTACGATTTGCTAAATTCAAAGATACCAAGTAGTTATTCAAAAATATCCACTTGGTATCTTAACAATAAATTTATGTTATTTATAAAATCTCTTACTTCTTTGGTTCATAAATTTGATCAAAGGTTCCTCCATCTGCAAAATGAGTTGCTTGAGCTTTTGTCCAGCCTCCAAATTCATCATCTACTGTAACTAAATTAACATCCGGAAATTTATCTTTATATTTTTCAGCTATTTCTTTATCTCTAGGTCTATAATAATTTTGCGCTGCTATTTCTTGACCTTCTTTAGTGTATAAATAATCTAGATAAGCCTTTGCAACCTCTCTAGTCCCTTTTTTATCTACTACTTTATCTACTATAGCAACTGGTGGTTCCGCCAAAATACTTAATGAAGGTGCAATTATTTCATATTCATCTTTCCCTAATTCATTAAGTGATAAAAACGCTTCATTTTCCCAAGCTATAAGTACATCACCCATTCCTCTTTCTACAAAACTTGTTGTTGATCCTCTAGCTCCTGAATCTAATACTTCAACATTAGCATATAATTTTTTAACAAAATCTTTTGCTGCGACTTGGTCTCCATTGTTTTTGTGTGCAGCATAAGCCCATGCTGCTAAGTAATTCCATCTTGCACCTCCAGAAGTTTTAGGATTTGGCGTTATGACAGAAACATCTTTCTTTATTAAATCATCCCAATCTTTTATCTTCTTAGGGTTTCCTTTTCTAACAAGAAATACAATAGTTGATGTATATGGCGAACTATTTTGTTTAAATTCACTTTGCCAGTTATTTTCAATAAGTCCAGATTCACTTATCGCATCAATGTCATAAGCTAATGCTAAGGTTACAATATCAGCCTCTAATCCTTCAATAACTGCTCTCCCCTGTTTACCTGATCCTCCATGAGATTGATTTATAGTTACGTCTTGGCCTGTTTTTTCTTTCCAATACTTAGCAAAACTTTCATTAAACTTTGTATATAATTCTCTTGTTGGATCATAAGATACATTTAAAATTTCTACTGATTTATTGCTTGCTGCTCCATTTTGACTACTTGCTTCTTGCTTTCCACAACCTACAAAAACCCCCATAATTATAGTTGCTGAAAGCACTAAACTTAACATTCTAGTCTTTTTCATAATATTTCGCCCCTCTCTTATATTTTTAAATCACTCATATATGTTTAGTAGGTTTTGATGATAAAATATCTTTAATCAGAAATACTTTTGATTTCCAATATAATTATGATATTAATTATTCGTTCAAATATGAAATTCAAATTCCAACTATTTTTATAAGATTAATATGAAATTAACTATAAAATATATCTATGAAATTGTCAATATAATTGTTCAAAATATTATAAAAAAATTAGAATTAAAAGAAAACCCTACTCTATAATACTTTGTTGCATATTATAAATAGTTTTTATGAATATAATTTAAATTTAAAGCTAACCTAATATTAATAAATATTGCATTTAACAAATGTATGGAGGATTAAAATGAAAATATTAAAAAAGCTATTATCTTTTATTATTATTTCTATATTATTGCTACATAGCATTAAAAACATTGCATACGCCATCCCAGATGCACCTACGCAGAAGCCTATTAAAGTAGGTGTATTCTTAGTTGATCTTAGCAATGTATTCAATTCTGATTTAAAAAAGAGCTTAGAAGAACTTCAAAAAGAAAATGAAAATAAAATTCAATTTACCATTTTTGATTCAAAGGCAAGTCAAGCTATTCAAAATGAGTATATTGATAAAGAGCTTAATGCAAATTTCGACCTTTTTGTCGTAGCTCCAGTCGGTTCCAATGAAGGCGAAATTAATGAAGCTCTTAATAAAATAATTCAAGCAAATATCCCATTTATTTTATATTTCCCTACTATCCCTTCATTGATAAATATTGTTAAATCTTATCATAGCTCTATTATTATAGTTGGCGACACTAATCAAGCTGGTACTCTAGAAGGCAAAATTCTAGCTGATACTTGGAATGCTAACAAGAACACTTTGGATAAAAATAATGATGATATAATGCAATATATTATGTTACAAGGGCCATCCAATAATATCTTAACACTTGGCAGAAGTAAATATCCTATTCGTGCACTTAACGATGCTGGAATAAAAACTGAGCAGATTTTTTCAACTACTTGTAATTGGCAAAAGGAATGTGCAAAATCAGCTATTGAATCAGTATTCTTGACTTTTAATGATAAAATCGAAACAATAATTTCTAATAATGATAATATGGCCATAGGTGCTATTGAAGCACTTCAAAAATATGGATACAACATAGGTGATATCTCAAAATATATTCCAGTTGTTGGAATTGGAGGCGTATCTGCAGCTAAAGAATTAGTTAATCAGGACGTTATGACAGGCACTGTTGTTCAAGATTCTCATCTTCATGCAAAAGCAATTTATGCCGTAGCAATGAATCTAGCTTCTGGAAAAGAGCCCCTCCAAAACACAGATTATAAATTTGATGAAACAGGAGTTACAATTAAAATACCTTATTATGAATATGTTAAATAATTATAGTGTAAAGCCTTTCGGTTTATTCTTAGCTTAATCAATTTTACATCTCTATTATATTTGCCATTCCTTATAAAGTGATATAAAATATAGCATATAAATAAAGATAAGAGGTGAATTAAATGATAGATCTACATATTCATACAACTTCATCAGATGGTTCAGATGAACCAAAAGATATTCTTATTAAGGCACAGCAATCAGCTCTAAAATATATATCTATTACAGATCATGATTCCATTGGTTCTTATAAAAACCTTCGCGATATTAAAGTACATAACTATTTTGAAGGTAACATTATTCCTGGCTGTGAATTTTCTGCTGTTCACAATGGAAAACCTATTGAAGTTTTAGGATATGGCATAGACCTCGAAGTAATAAGTTCAACTGGAATTGTTTCAGATGAAAAATTCCTTGAAAGAGAAAATACTTACCTAAAAAAATTGATGGACGTATGTAAAAACCTTAATATTAAATATAGTGATAACCTATCAATTAATGCTAAATATTTTGCAACGCAAATAATGCATGCTGATCTTAAGAAATATCCTGAAAATGAAATACATTTCACTAAAGAAATCTGGGGAAGTCTTAATGCATTTTATAGAACTTGCGTTAATAATGAAGATAGTCCATTTTTTCTTGACCAAACTAAAAACTATCCAACAATACCTGAAGTTGCTACTATTATTAAAGAAGCAGGTGGCAAAGCCTTCCTTGCTCATTTATATGGATATTTTGCAGATGATCATGAAGAATTTCTGAATTCAATAGTATCTTTGAATGCACTTGATGGAATAGAATGTTATCATTCACTTCATACAATTGATAAGACAAAGCATTTACTTAATTATTGCAATAAACATAAACTTTATGCATCTGGTGGAAGTGACTATCATGGAAAACTTAAACCTAATGTTAAACTTGGTGAAAGTATCCCTGACAAAAAAATCCCATATGAAATCTTAGATCCATGGCTCCCAAGTGAGATAATATAACAATTATCTTCTCACTCTAATGTTTCCTATAAATATTAATATACTTTATATATTATATTAATATATATTTTTATACTTTGATTGTTAACTATATAAGTTATAATTAATTTATTACATAAAAAACATGTACAGTAACTAAGTATCTGCAGTTTATTTTAAAACATTTCTATATAAAAGCATTTCTATAGTTTTATTTTTATCAGCACAAAAAAGCACTTAACCATTTATATTTTATATGGCTAGTGCTTTTATTTAACGTTATATTTAATTTTAAGCTATTTCTCTTCTTAAACTTATACACATTAAAAATTTTGATGTCCCCTATTTCTCTTGCACTTTGGTTCCGTGACATGAACTAGCTGAAGAGCACCCAGAGCAACCACAGCCACAACCACTTTCTCCACTTCTTGCTTTTTTAACTTGTTTTGCTATTACAAGTGCCATTAAACCAAAAATAATCCCACCTAGTATAATTGTTGCTATCATAAACTATCACTCCTCATTTTTTAATTTAAGTAGGTAAGCCTATAATAATAGAACTTACCTACTTAGTTTTTTAATTTATTTTGTATAACTTAATTGTCCATTAATTTCTTTTTCTTTTGAACTTCTACCAGTTAATATAACTATTGAAACTACTGCAATTGCTATAATTACTGAAGTTATAGCTCCTGTTAAACTTCCACTTCCTAATAAAAAGCTACCCACTTGATTTATAACAAGTGCAACTAGGTAAGCTGTAAATGTTTGAAATCCTAAAGTAATCCATGTCCATTTCCAAGATCCCATTTCACGTCTTATTGCACCAATTGCTGCAAAACAAGGAGCACAAAGCATGTTAAATGCTACAAATGCAAACGCACTAGCCGCAGTAAACATTCCAGCTACATTTGTAGCAAGTGTTGGATCATCTTCTACCGCATCAGCTATACCAAATAAAACACCAAATGTCCCAACAACATTTTCTTTTGCAACAAGTCCAGTAACTGTTGCAACCGCTGATTGCCAATTACCAAATCCAAGAGGTGCAAAAATAGGAGCTATTACATTCCCCATGCTTGCTAATATACTATCGCCTGCATCCACCATTTCAAGTGACCAATTAAATGACTGTAAGAACCACACTACACCACAAGAAACAAAAATGATTGTACCCGCTTTGTAAATAAATGCTTTTCCTCTTTCCCATACATGCATTAAAACACCCTTTAGGCTTGGAATATGGTATTGTGGAAGCTCCATAACAAATGGTGATGGATCTCCTGAGAACAATTTAGTTTTCTTCAATACAATTCCGCAAATGATAATCATTACTATTCCTAAAAAATAAGCAGTTGGTGCTACCCAAGATGCTCCACCAAAAAGTGCTCCTGCAATCAATGCAATAATAGGTAATTTTGCACTACATGGAATAAACGTAGTTAACATAATAGTCATTTTTCTATCTCTATCATTTTCCATAGTACGTGTTGACATTATCCCTGGAACACCACAACCTGAACTAATCAGCATTGGTATAAATGATTTTCCTGAAAGCCCAAATTTACGGAAGATTCTATCCATAATAAAAGCTACTCTAGACATGTAACCACAATCCTCAAGGATTGATAATAAGAAGAATAAAACCATAATTTGTGGTACAAATCCAAGTACCGCACCAACACCACCAATTATTCCATCTACTATTAGTCCTTGTAACCAATTCGCCACATTTGCATTTACTAACCACTCTGAAACATTACCTTGAATAATTTCTGCAAACAATGTGTCATTTACCCAATCCGTCATCATAGTTCCAACTGTACTTATCGCTATGTAATAAACTCCAAACATAATCGCCGCAAAAATTGGTAATGCTAAGAAACGATTTGTTACAATCCTATCAATTTTATCTGAAGTTGTTTCCTTGCCTTTATTTTGTTTTTTTACAGAAGTTGAAACAACTTCTCCAATAAATGCATATCTATCTCCTGTAACTATACTTTCACTATCATCATCAAGTTCCGTTTCATATTTTTTTATTATTTCTTCTATTTTATCTAATATATTTTTTGAAATGCTTAATTTATCAATAACATTTTGATCTCTCTCAAAAAGTTTAACTGCAAGCCAACGCTTTTCTATTCCTTCAGCTGAAATACTTTTAACTATTACTTCTTCTATTTTTTCAAAAGCTTGATTAGCTTCATCTGAATAAGGTAATATAAATTTAGGTTTGTTTTTCTCCTTAGCAGTTTCGACTGCCTTTTCCGCTGCTAACTTAACACCATTCCCTTTAAGTGCAGATGTTGTAACAACAGGACATCCAAGAGTTTTTGATAATTTATTAATATCAATTTTATCTCCGTTTTTCTCCACAATATCCATCATATTAAGTGCTACAACTGTTGGAATTCCAAGCTCCAAAATTTGAGTTGTTAAATATAAATTTCTTTCAATGTTAGATGCATCAACTATATTAATTACCGCATCTGGTTTATCATTTATCATAAAATTACGAGTTACAACTTCTTCAAGAGTATATGGTGATAAAGAATAAACACCTGGTAAATCAACAATTTCAACATCTTTATGCCCTTTTAATTTACCACCTTTCTTTTCAACTGTTACCCCAGGCCAATTACCAACATATTGAGATGAACCTGTAAGTTCATTAAACATAGTTGTCTTTCCACAATTTGGATTACCTGCAAGTCCTATTTTAATTGACATTTTTATTCCTCCTTTTTAATTCATAACCTATAATTCATGGTTTTATTGTGATTAATAAGTTCCTCGTTGTGCTTCTCACTCTTTTTATATGTAAAAGCGACCCTCTAGTGCTTCGTGATCTTTTTATTTGTGCATAAAGTTCTTATTGTACTTCTCACTGTTTTTATATGTGCACACTTTTATATATTGTTTAAACTTCTTTGTTACACCTAATAAGTTACTTATTGTGCTTCGCACTTTTTTATAAGTGCGTGCTTTTTATAGATACTTAAAGTTCTTGGTTGAACTTCGTCCCTTTTTTATAGGTGTATAATTTCATTTAAATTTATTGTTTAATTATCAATTTTCCGTTACTAGCTGAATGACATTATTCTACAACAATCATTTCTGCGTCAGCTTTACGAAGTGATAATTCATATCCTCGCACTGTTACCTCTATCGGGTCACCAAGTGGTGCTACTTTACGTACATATACTTCACAGCCTCTTGTGATTCCCATATCCATAATACGTCTACGAACTGGTCCAAGTCCTTCAACTTTTTTTACTGTAACAGTTTGTCCGCATTTTATTTCTTTTAATGAACTCATAATATCTCTTCCTCTCTATACTATTATTCGGCTTGCCATACCTTTATCTAATGCTACTCTGCTATCCTTAACATTTATTATAAGATTCCCGCCAAGTTCAGAAATAATTTTAACCTTTTCTCCTGCTACAAAACCCAAGCTATTTAAAAATCTTTTTGTTTCATCATTTCCAGTTATCTTTATAATATTCATTTCATTTCCTTTATCTGCTAATATTAATGGCATATATATCACGCTCCAATTGATAATGATTTTAATTAACTATTCCATAATTTATATTACCACTTTTTTCGATAGTTGAAAATGATTTTCAATATATTTTCATATAAATGTGAATTTAATACTGATATCGTTTTATTTTTGATAATTCCCCTTTTATACCTTAATATATAAATCATTTTTACTACTTTAATAATTTCCTAATTATTACTCTCAAAAATCATCTTCACATAAGAAATATTCCATATCATTGAAAAAACAAAAAAACTTCTTCTGATACTGCTGATATGTTTTTCATTCTATTTACTATTTCTGTTTTAGATTCATTGGTTTCACTTACAGAATTTTGTACCAATTTTATTTCCCCTATAAGATCAGTAATAGAATTAATTATTTTATCAAATATTTCTCTAGTTTCATCTACTGATTTGCTTTGCTCTACTATAATTAAATTAGAAACTTCCATGGATTTTATCACAGATTCAGTCTTATTCTTAATTCCAAAAACTAATGCCTTAATTTGTTTTGTTGCGGATGTAGAATCGTCTGCTAACTTTCTTATTTCTTCTGCTACTATTAAAAATCCTTTCCCTGACTCTCCAGCTCTCGCTACCTCAATGGCTGCATTTAGAGCAAGAAGATTAGTTTGTTATGCAATTTGATTTATTGTATCATTTATTAGTGATATCCTTTCTGTCTCTGTTTTTATATCTAAAACCACCTCAGACACACTTTCAGATGATTTTATATTTTTTTCTGTCTTATTTGTGAGTATATTTATAATTTTTAAACCATCCTTGCTAAGTTTATTGGATTAATCTGAAACGCTTATTACAGTTATAAGCTGCTGCTTGCGGTAAACAGCTTATACGATAAAGAGCCTAGAATTCAGCATTCATGCTGATTCTAAGCTCTACTCAATTGGTGCAGGTAATAAGACTTGATTTTGGCTTTTCTTTTTTATAATGTGCCCCTATTTTCAAGACTTAAAGCACTTTTTATTAATTTGCGATTATAATAATGATTATAATCTAATTTATAAATTATGCTTTTATTCGGCAATTTACGTTCACTTATGAATACTGCATTTTATAAAATATTGATTTTTGATTATATACTATTAATAATCAACGTGAGTCAATTATTATAATTTAGTTAACTTTTAATATTTCTATACCATAGCACCATTTTCACCTAAAGTATATCCATCAATAGTAGTATTGCTTGCCATTGATCCATCGGTATTAAAATAATACCATTCACCATTTGACTGCTTCCATCCTATAGACATTGAACCATCGTCTTTTAATAGATACCATATTCCATTTTCTTTTTGCCATCCTGTTGCCATTGCTCCATTGTCTTTCATTAAATACCAATATCCATTTAACTGCTTCCAGCCTATTTGCATAGTACCATTACTATTTAAGTAATACCATTTTTCATTAGTATCTTTAAACCAACCTGTTTGCATTATACCAGTTGAATTCAAGTTATACCATATATTATTTACCTTTATCCATCCTTTAGCTTTTTCTCTCTCTGAATTTATAAATGACCAAGTTCCATCTGAATTTTGATTCCAATTACCTTGAGTTTCAGTTGCTATATTGCCTGAATTTTTTGCTGAAGAATCATTAGTACCTGTACTGCTATTTGTTGTACCGTTGTCTGTTTTAGTATCACTTGAATCTCCGGTATTATTATTACCTGAATTTCCAGTATTAGTATCACTTGAACCTCCAGTATTGTTATTACCTGAATCTCCAGTATTAGTATCACTTGAATCTCCGGTATTGTTATTACCTGAATCTCCAGTTGAGGAATTAATTAAAGTCATATAATCTGGCCAAACTATATTGTTATCCACATCTCTTTCAATTGATGTTGGCATTTGTGTACTCTTAAACATTGATACTGTTAACTGCTCACCATCTGCATTTTCTGAAGTTGTTCCATTATAGAAATAATTTGTACTCCCTTTAACACTGTCAATAATTACATCATTATTACTACTTGCAGATGTTTGGAATGACTTATCCTTATTAAATTCAAAGTCTAGTGCTGCATTTGTATAATAATCTAAACTGTAATTTACATCGTTATCGGCTGACATACAATTTTCTACTATTATAGATGGATTACTATTACTTGTAACACCTGCTGAATTATTACCAAATGATAATGAATTCTCTAATTTATGCTTAACTGGAAGTCCTTCTCCACCTAACTTAAATCCATTTCCATCACCACTAGTAACAGTTCCGTCAGTTAATGTACCATTACCATAAGCTATACATCCATCAATTGTAACTGCACCTATTGTCCCTGTTTCAAGTTTACTAAATAAATCCCATCCATCATCACAATTATTGTGAGATATACATCCCTTAAATACATTACCTTCTCCACAAGTAAGTTTAGCTGCAAATCCATCTGCATTGTTCATAGCTGCATCCATGTTATCATAAGAAGTACAATTTAAAATTGTATTATAGCTTGGCCATGTACTTTTAGCATCAGTTGTGGCAACTGAGCTTATTTGAAGTCCTGTATTACCATTTTTATATGTGTTAACATTTTCTACAATGTTATGGCTACCTGCTACCCTAAACCCTGCACTATCATTTAAAGTATTAGTTACATCAACCCCTTTCACATGCCAATAACTTCCATTCAAGAATAATCCTTGTGACATCTTGCCAAAGTTAAATATAGCACTTCCATCATAAGATTCAAGTGTCTTCATACTATTTTCTGCTCCATTATTACTTTTTTCAATAGTTATTGGAGAAGTAAGATTATATATTCCACCTTTAACTTTAATAGTTTGCTCTTTACCTGCATACTTAACTGCTGTATAGATATCTATAGGGTTTTCAATTTTACCATCACCTGCTGAAGTACCTTCTTGTGAAACATAAACATTTCCCTTTTCTACTCCATAAGATTTAACATTAACTGTAAATGTCTTTGCTATAGGAGTTGTATTAGTGTTATTAGCTGTTACTGATGGTGTATAAACAATATCAAATTTATTTTCTCCTAAACTAAGAGTTGATGGTAAAGTTAATTCTGATGATGAAGATACACTACCATTATATATTTCTGTGCCATTATGTTTAACGTTAACAATCCCGTCAACATTAGGTTGTAACTTAAGATTGTAATTAGTATCAGAAGTATCAGAAGTTGATGTAACACTTATTGCTGGTGCTATTGTTTCTGCTGGTGCGGATTCTCCTGCTGGATCTGTAGCAACCTCAGATTTAGTTAAATTAATATCTGATACAGTTATTGATGCAACACGGGCTGTGCAGAATCCAACATATATCTTATTATCAACAACTTCTAATAGTTTCGGTGCATAATATGTTACTTCTTTCCCATCATCTACAGCTGCAAGATATCCTGTATTGGTCTTTTTGAGAGTTAATTTATATACTGAAGTACCATCGTTAGCAGGACGATTTGCAAATTTATTTAGACCTTGCATAGTAATTGTGCCACTTGAATCTGCTGTAACACCGGTTCTATATACTGATTGGATGTTTGCCCTGTATCCTCCAACTAAAACCATATTTGATGAAAAAACTGATGAGTCATTTGCTGTTCCTATAGTATCTCTTGCCATTATACCAAATCCACATTGATTATCTGGACTAGTCTTTTCAAAGTAGTTAACTTTAACTGTAGCAGAAAGTACAAAATTTTCTGATGGATCTATTTCTGTATAGTAATAAGATATACCATCATTAGAACCAGTTATTTTCCCCCCTGTACTTGTCCCATCAGCACTACCTGATGTTAACGTTACAGTTTTATTTATATCATCAATGCTTATTATATTATTTTTTTCCGAAGTACTTGCACCAAATCTAGTAAAATTCCAATCAACTTGTTCAGCTATATTTTTTGTTGATGGTGTAGTACTGCCTCCTGAACTTGTTGAAGTTTTACTTGCTTCAAATGCTACCTTTGCATCTGCTATTTCTTGGTCTGTATCTATAGTATCAGCAGCTTCCATATAATCATCATAAGCTTCACTTGAATCGTAATCAGTTGCATCTTCTTTATATGATGATAATATATTTGCTGCTGTAGTAGCATCCCATCCACTTAATACATTTTGTTTATTATACTTATTATTGGCTTCACTATCAGTAAGTTGTGTTCTACTATCATTTATAACTGCACCTGCACCATAGTTTTCATATTCAAACATATCATTATTTGCAGGATAAACTAAAGTTCCATTGTTAGACATTGTAATCCAACCATATGTTGCTACATGTGGTCCTAAGTAACAGTTTTTATAAACAGCATTAGAAATCATATTAACAGTTACACTTGATGGATGCCAAGGTCTTCCGAGGTATACTGAACCTGCCTCTGATATATTACTAGTTAATTTACAATCTAACATTAAAAATCTATATTGACTTGATTCAAGTGTACTTGGTGCTGTAACATATCCTTTTGGAGTAATACCATCTCTATTTACAGATTTCATTTCACAATTTTCAAAAACTGCTTGAGCTCCACCAAATATGAAATCTACATCGCCACTAATAAAACAGTTATAGTAATATTGTTTGTTTTTATTAGCATATAAAGTATCTTGATTGCCTAAAAATTTACAATTTACAAATACACTGTTATCTGCTTCATTTTTCATTGCAACTGCCTGCTTGCTTGACATAGTTGAATTAGCAGCTTCATCAAAAGAATTTGATATTGTTAGATTTGCTGCTTTAAATTTACTTGCAAGTGATGTAATCGTTATACTAGCAGATGCAGTTGTTCCATAAGTTGCTGTTCCATTTCCACCATCTGCTGTTCTCTTTATAGTACCCGCTGCATCATCATAAGTTAATATTGTACGTTCTGCACTTTCACCTACAAGAGTAATGTTTGGTGTAGTTATATTTAATTTTTCTTTATATATACCATTTTTGATAAATATAATTTTTTCTGCTGCATTACTTGCATCTATAGATGCTATAGCTGCTGCAACAGTACTATAAGTACGTATACCGTTTACTTCTTCACCAGCAGTTCCAGTATATTGCTTATCAACAATAATATCTGGTGATATTGCTTCTATTATGTTGTCAACAGTTGAACTGCCTATACCATCTATCATTGTAGCATTAGCGCTTAATAATACTGCTGATGGTGTAGTACTATTTCCAGTTTCAGTTGATGCTGTTGTTTCTCCAGTCGTCGCACCAGTACTAGTATTTTCATTAGTTGAATTTACTGCATCATCAGCATTTGCTACAGTAGAAATCATTGATGTTTGTGATACAGCCATTGCTGTACAGATTAACATTGATAAAACTTTTTTTTTCATTACCACATCTCCCTAATTAACATAAATAATTAACTTAATATCTATTTATAACCCTAATGGTCCTGAATACAATTACTCTGCTTTTAATCTTTTTCCCTTTGAATATCTCCAAAATTTTCAACTCAAAAACTTTATATGCAAATTGTATGCATGGTAAAAAATAGATAAATCGTCATTTACCATTCATATTATCATTTGTAAACATAATTTTCAATAATGTGTCAAATAATTTTAAGCTAAAATAGAAAAGTTGTAACTTTACACAATAATAAGAAAAAAATTCACTGTCAGGAATTTTCCCTACAGTGAATTTTATCTCTAATATATAATTTGAAGTGTGTTATATATTAATCGTACGTTGAATACCTAAAATCTAATATTCAACGAAGTTTTGTTCGTTTTTTGTTTGGTGCAAGTGACGGGACTTGAACCCGTACGTTATTCAACACACGCCCCTCAAACGTGCCTGTCTGCCAATTCCAGCACACCTGCAAAATATTAATTAACTATTTAATAATAATTCATTTTCACTAAAAATTCAAGTAAGTTTTAATAAATCTTTAAGTTAATTCTTAGGTTGTACCCTAAGAATTAACTTAAGAAATGTACATTAAAAATACTTTTAATCATATCTATGATTTCATCCTTATTGAAATAGCTGTTTTCTTTACCATAAAAATATTTATAAACCTGATAATAAGTATCAACTTTATCAACATATTTCTTTGTTTCACCAAAAGGTATGTAATCTATACTTTTTCCATCTGAAGAATATTTTTCATTTTGGAGCCATGACTGTACATTAGTTGGTCCTGCATTATATGCAGCAATTGTTAAATCTAAATCACCATCAAAAATATCATTTAATCGTCTAAGATACCAACATCCCATTCTAATATTATATCCCTCATCATATAAATTTTCTTTAGAAAACGTATTATATCCCATTTCTTTAGCTGCCCATTCAGCTGTTTCAAAAGTTATTTGCATAAGTCCTACTGCATTTTTATGCGACTTAGCATCTTCATCAAATTTGCTTTCAGTTTTTATTACTGCCAATACAAGTAATGGATCTAAATTATACTCAGAACTATAAGTATTTACATATTCTTGATACTTATAAGGAAAAAAATTCTCTTTAATAACATATCTAGCTCCAACTAGAACTGCTACTAGAATTGCTGCTAAGATTACTAATCTGCAAAAGATTCTTTTTAGAAATTTCATTCTTTTCTCCTTAACCTAGCATATTAATTTCATAAAATCAATTAAATCATAAACTTGTTTTTGAGTTTCAATTAAATCAGTATTGTTATCAACAATAATATTTGCATATTCTTTCTTTTCTTCCATAGGCATTTGTGAATTTATTCTGCTAACAGCTTCGGCCTTAGTTAACTTATCTCTGCTCATAACTCTTTGAATTTGAACTGAATTATCAGCATATACAAGAATAATATAATCCATATCAACATGCATATTATTTTCAATTAAAGTTGGCGCATCTATTATTAATATTTTTTCACCTTTTTTTTCACAAGCTTTTATATTCTCTTCTATTGTTTGTTTAATATAAGGCATAATTATGCTTTCATATTTTATTCTTTGCTTTGGAAATCTAAAAATATGATTTCCAAATTCTTTTCTTCTAAATTCTCCTCTCCAATCAAAAAAACCACTTCCGAATTGAGTTCGAACCATTTCTAATATTTGAGGATTTTTTTCAAGAACTTCTTTAGCTATACAATCTGCATCTATAATTTTAAATTTTTCATTCTTTAGGATACTTGATACAGTGCTTTTTCCCGTACCAATACCTCCTGTTAAACCAATTTTGATCATTTCTATATAAACCACCTTTTTTACAGTTAAGAAAAAATCCTTAAGAGATCTTTAAAATTTATTGTTAATATCTATAACTTGTTTTAATATTATTTAGCTTCATACCATGTATCACCAAAATTTACATCTACCTCAAGTGCTACTTCTAGTTTAATAGCATTTTCCATTTCATGTTCAACTAAATTTTTAACCTCTTCAAATTCTTCCTTCTTTACATTTAATATAAGTTCATCATGAACTTGAAGAATTAATTCACTCTTTAATTTCTTTTCATTTAATTTATTATAAACATTTACCATAGCAAGCTTTATTATATCCGCAGCACTCCCTTGAATCGGTGCATTCATAGCTAACCTGTCTCCTAAAGCTTTTACTATTTTATTAGAAGCTTTTATTTCTGGTATAAATCTTCTTCTATTTAAAATTGTTAATACATAGCCAGTCTCTTCTGCATCTTTGACTATATTCTCTAAATATTTTTTTATTTTAGGATATCTTTCAAAATAAATATTCATATATTCTTCTGCTTCTTTTTTTGTAATCTTTAAATCTTGAGCTAAGCTAAATGCGCTTATTCCATATACAATTCCGAAGTTTACTGCCTTTGCTCTGCTTCTCATAAGAGGAGTCACTTCATCTATTGACACTTTAAAAACTTCTGAAGCTGTTTTTGTATGAATATCACTATGATGCTTAAATGCATCTATCATATTTTCATCATCAGCAATATGAGCAAGTACCCTTAATTCTATTTGTGAATAATCACAAGAAACAAGTATATCACTTTCTTCCATAGGAATAAATACTTTTCTTATTTCTCTTCCTAATTCATGTCTAATTGGAATATTTTGAAGATTAGGTTCTGTGCTTGATAATCTTCCTGTAGTTGTAACAGTTTGATTAAAGTTTGAATGAATATGTCCATCTTCATCAATTACATTTTTTAATCCTTCTATATATGTAGAATTAATTTTTGTAATTTGTCTATAATACATTATTTTAGGAATTATTTCATGCTTATCCATTAGTTTTTCTAAAACTTCTTGATTAGTTGAATATCCTGTTTTAGTTTTCTTCATAACTGGCAAATCTAGTTTTTCAAAAAGTATCTTTCCTAATTGCTTAGGAGAACTTATATTAAATTCTTCTTCTGATAACTTATATATTGATTCTTGAGTCTCCTCAATTTCTTTTTGAAATTTTATTTTCAATTCATCTAACATGCTTTCATTTATGTTAAATCCAATACTTTCCATAGACGAAAGTACATATATTAATGGATGTTCAACTTCATAATATAGTTTATCCATATTTTCTTTATGGAGTCTTTCTTTTAATTTTTCATAAATTGTTGGTAAATAGCTTGCAAGTATTACTTTAAGATTATTTCCTTCTTCACTTGGATTATCTCCAACATAATGATTAACAAGCTCTAAAATTTCATATTTACTCTTTGAAGAATCAATTAAATAAGCTGCTATTGCAGTATCAAACTCAAAGCCTTTAATTTCAATTTTATATTTATTTAAAAAAGTAACAAAATTTTTCCCATCATGAATTACCTTCTTAATATTTTCATCTTCCATTAATGTTTTTAAATTTTCTAAAGCTTCTTCTTTATTTTTAGAGCTTATATCTTTAAAGTTTATGCAATTCCCAGTATTTTCTTCCCCTAAAATTAAATATTCAAGCTCTAATTTAGAATATCTAGAAGCATCTATTAAAGTATAATCTATGTATATTATATCTTTTTTTCTTGAAAATATTTCTCTCATGTCTTCAATTGTATCTATATTTTTTACTTCAACTGTGGATTCTTCTGAAGCTGTATCATCTTTAAATTTAGCTAAAATTGATTTCATTTCAAGTTTAATAAGCATCTTTTTGATTTCTAATATATTTTCTTTATCACTAAAATTAATATCTTCTAATGTTAAGTCAATTGGAACCTCTCTCATAATAGTAGCTAGCTTTTTAGAGAATATTGCCTGTTCTACATTTCCTTCTAAGTTTTCCTTAAGTTTTTTTCCTGGAATGTTATCAATATTCTTTAACACTTCTTCAATAGAGCCATATTCCTTTATAAGCTTAAATGCAGTTTTTTCTCCAACGCCAGGAACCCCTGGAATATTATCAGATTTATCTCCCATAAGCCCTTTAACATCTATAAATTGATTTGGTGTTACTTCAAATTCATCTATAAAAGTTTTTCTATCATAAACTGCAGTTTCACTAACACCTTTTTTAGTAATTACAATTTTAGTACTATCAGATGCCAATTGAAGCGCATCTTTATCTCCTGTAACTACAAATACCTCAGTATCATTATCTTCTGCAAACTTAGAAACTGTACCAATTAAGTCATCAGCTTCAAAACCTTCTATTTCAAAAATTTTTATTCCCATAAACTTTAATAATTCTTTAATAATCGGAAACTGTTCTGCAAGTTCTGGAGGCATTTTATTTCTTCCAGCCTTATATTCTGCATATTCCTTATGTCTAAAAGTTGGTGCCTTTAAATCAAAGGTAGCTATTATGCTGTCAGGCCCAATTTCCTCTTTCATCTTAAATAACATATTCATAAAACCATAAATGGCATTAGTATTTATTCCATCACTATTATTCATTGGAGGCAATGCATAAAACGCCCTATTCATAAGTGAATTTGAGTCTAAAATCAATAATCTTTTCATTAAAAACCTCCTAAATTTATTAACCGATAAATTTAGTAGTGAGATTTTATCCCCCTACTAAAAAATTTTATTCATATTAAGTTACATATTTAATTTATTATACTATATTATATCCGTTTAAGTATAGGTTTATAAATTAAATAGGTTTTTTACGTTTTACTTTGATAATTCTTAAAATTAATGTAATAATTATAAATATCAAGTGAAACTTGATTTAGGTGTGGTTTTATCCACATCTGAATCTTAGTTGAACTTATCCAGGAGCGTGTAGCCGTTATCTCCACTTGTATACGCGGGAGTATTACGGATACTAGCTATCGGATAAAAATTACATTACGAGGTGATATAGTTGTTTAATGATTTATTATTAAAATATGCAAAGCTTGCAGTTATTAAGGGTATAAATCTACAGAAGGATGGTCTATTAGTTATAAATAGTCCTATTGAATGTAGTGATTTTGCAAAAATGATTGCAGAAGAAGCTTATAAAGTTGGAGCTTCTGATGTTGTTATAAATTATAATGATGAAAAATTTAATAAAATTAAATTTAATAATTCTAGTAAAGAGGTTCTTTCTTTCACTCCAGATTTTGAACGTAATAAGTATAATTATTATTTAGAAAAAGATGCTGCTTTTTTAAGTATTTCTGCATCTGATCCTGATATTTTTAAAGATGTTGATTCTGATAAAATCTCAGCATATCAAAAAAGCAGACGTAAGGCTTTAGAAGAATATCATAATGCTTGTGCTTCCAATAAAAATTCATGGTGTATAATTTCAATACCAACTGAAAATTGGGCTAAGAAAATATTTAGTGAAGTTAGCTCTAAAGAAGCTGCTCTAAAGCTATGGGATACAATTTTCTCTGTCATGAGATTGAAGGAAGCTGATCCTGTAGATTCATGGAATACGCATGTTAACCTTCTTCATAAAAAAGTTAAAGAATTAAATGCACATGAATTTGAATATTTACATTTTACAAATTCTCTTGGAACTGATTTAAAAATCGGATTAGTTAAAAATCATATTTGGTGTGGTGGAGAAGATACTACTCAAGCTGGTCTTAAGTTTATTGCAAATATGCCAACCGAGGAAGTTTATACTACACCTAAATTAAATGATGTAAATGGAATTGTCTTTAGCTCAAAACCGTTAAGCTACTGTGGAAATTTAATTAATAATTTTTCATTAACCTTCAAGGATGGTAAAGTTGTAGAATACGCTGCTGAAACCGGGCTAGACATTTTAAAAGAATTATTAAATACTGATGAAACCTCTGATCGCTTAGGTGAAGTTGCTTTAGTACCATATGATTCCCCAATTTCAAATTCCAATATTATTTTTTATAATACATTGTATGATGAAAATGCCTCTTGCCATTTAGCACTTGGCTCTTCATATCCATGTTGCATAAAAGATGGTGAAAGCATGACGAAAGAAGAATCTAAACTCGCTGGTGCAAATACTTCGCTAACACATGTTGATTTTATGATTGGAACTAAAGATACAAATATAGTTGGTATAAAAACTAATGGTGAAGAAGTTCAAATATTTAAAGATGGGAATTGGACATATTAATATAAGGCATATTCAAAGAAACAACAAGTCAGCATGCTAGTCTATTTTCCTTCATACTTCTTCGTCTGAAGAAAAATATACAAAAAAAAAAGAGCAGCTATGCTGCATATAAGAACATCACATCATGGACTTGTTATTTTCTTTCATATGCCTAAAAAGAAACTTGAGTAAAATATCTCAAGTTTCTTTTTATAAATATTAATCTTCTATAGTATTATTTTTAGGTTTACTTCTCTCAACGTTACTGAAATAAGTTTTTAGTTCATTATTAAGACTTTCTACAATATTATTCATCTTAGCTTTAAAATTACGTTTAGCTAAGAATCTTTGAAGCCATAAAGTCATATATGAAATAAATTTTTCCGAACCTTGATCTTCTTCGATTATTATTTTAGTTGTACCATCTTTTTGTGCTTTAAACATATAAGTTGATACACAGTTTGATACTCCTGTTGTAAAATTTGTTGATGTTGTAATTTGGTATTTTTCATTTTTTATATACTCAGTTATTTCAATTGTACATTCTATTGGTTTGTTTCCCACAGATTGTATATTTTTTTTAATCTTACAGCCAACTGGGTTTTCTTGATTAAAATCTGAAAAATCTTTTTGAGCATTTTTTATAAAAATACGAAATACATCTTCTAATTCATATTGTACTATTCCAAAAGCTTTCACTTTGATTGCACCTCTTCCAATGAATTTTATTTATTTATTTATCTATTTTTTTGTAAAATATTCAATACCCATTGCTGCGCGTACTTCTCTTAAAGTATTTGCTGATACTGCTCTAGCTTTATCACTGCCTTCTTTTAATATCTCATATATAGCATCAATATCTTTTGCAAGTTCTATTCTTCTGTTTCTTATTGGTTCAAGCTCCGCTTGCAATACTTCATTTAAGTATTTTTTAACCTTCATATCCCCAAGTCCACCACGTTTGTAGTGTTCTTTCATTTCTTCTACCGCATCTTTATCTGTTGCAAAAACATCTAAATAAGTAAATACAGTATTTCCTTCTATTTGACCTGGATCTTCTACTTTTATATGGTTCGGATCTGTATACATTGACATAACTTTCTTTTTAATTGTATCTGCATCATCAGATAAATATATACAATTTCCTATTGACTTACTCATCTTAGCTTTTCCATCGGTACCAGGTAATCTTCCTGCATTAGAGCTTGGAAGAACAGCTTCTGGCTCAACTAAAACCTCTCCATATATAGAATTAAAGCTTCTTACAATTTCTCTAGTTTGTTCAATCATAGGTAATTGATCTTCTCCAACTGGAACTGTAGTTGCTTTAAATGCTGTTATATCAGCAGCTTGACTTACAGGATATATAAGGAATCCTGCTGGAATACTATTTTCAAAATTCTTTTGCTTTATTTCTTGCTTAACTGTTGGATTTCTTTCCAATCTTGATAATGTAACAAGATTTAAATAATGCATTGTAAGTTCATTTAATTCTGGTATTTGTGATTGTATAAATATAGTAGATTTACTTGGATCAATGCCCACTGCTAAATAATCTAATGCAACTTCTGTTAAACTATTTCTTATTATTTCAGGGTTTCTTGCATTATCTGTTAAAGCTTGCTGGTCTGCAATCATTATAAAACTTTCATATAAACCAGATTCTTGAAGTGCCACTCTATTCTTTAAAGAACCTATGTAATGTCCTATATGTAATTTTCCAGTTGGCCTATCTCCTGTCAATATTATTTTCTTATCCATTAAAAATTCACTCCTAAACTGTAAAAATAACTACGATTCTGCTTTATTTTTACTTTGTACTACCTTATTAATAATCTCTACCCTTTTATCACCTAAAACATTGGCTATCTTTACTGACATGCTCTTTTCTTTATAAATAGAATCCTTATTTGCTTCAACAATTTTCATAATTCTGTCTTCCATTTTTTCATATGAAATTAAATCATCCGTGTATGTATCTACAATATCCTTTAAACATGTTGCTAATTCTTTAGGGTTTCTGTAAACTGCTCTCATCTCTTTCTCCTTAACTCTAAAAAAATAATTTTTTTAACTTTATTTGAATCTATTTTAGTAAATAAGTTTCGCTTTATTATATCATTATATATATGAAAATTCTATATTCAAACTAAAGACTATCTTAAAAATAAAACCTTCCAAGATAGTCTAAAAATTCACTTGAATAAAACTTTTGCAATTAAGTAATACTAATTGTAAAATCATTAGGAACTATCATTACAATACATTTTGCACGTTTTACAACATTTGTTGTTACTGACCCTATCATTCTAGTTAGACCTCTCTTAGTTGACTTAGTCATAACTATTATGCCTATATTTTCTTCATTAGCTTTCTTTATAATTTCGTCTCCTGGATATCCAAAAGTAAAATATGTTTCAGTTTTATAGTCCTTCATCTTTTCTTTTGCTGCTTCTAATATTTCTTCTCCTAATTCTTGAGCAAACTTGATTTCATCTGCAACTATCATTTCATTTATTAATACAAGCTCTTTTACATTCATTAGTACTATTTCAACAGAATCTTTTGGAAATATCTCTTTTACAAACTCTAAAGAATGCATACTTCTTTCAGTTCCATCTATTGGTATTAATATTTTCCTCTTATTCATATATACTCCCCCTTTAAATATCTAGTTAACATAATTATTCTACATAATGTCCCTAATATCCTCTATTTTTTATATAATCACTATATTTTTCTGGTAATAAATTGATACTAAAAATCTACATTAAATTTATATAAATTCTATTTAATTGGCTACATAAAAAGCATATATAGTAAGCAAGTAATATGTATTTTATTTAATTATAATATATATATTTCCAAATTCATATTTATATTTATTTCTTCTATAACTTATTTGCCTGTTTACTAATAAAAATTACTATAGGGCATACCCTATCAAAAACATCTGATAAAAGCATACCCTATTTTTATTTTAATTATTCTTACTCAACAATTTCCCCATTAGTTGAAATAGTAACTATTTGCCAAGGAATCAACTTTTCACTTGCTTTAAGTGCATTCTTAACTGCATTTACTATTCCTCCGCAGCAAGGTACTTCCATTCTTACTACAGTAAGACTTTTTATCTCGTTCATTTTTAAAACTGCTGTAAGCTTTTCTGAATAATCTCCTTCATCAAGTTTGGGACATCCTATTAATGTAATCCTATTTTTAATAAATTTATTATGAAAATCACCATATGCATAAGCGCTGCAATCTGCTGCTATAAGTAAATTAGCATCATTAAAATATGGAGCATTTGGTGGCACAAGTTTAATTTGCACTGGCCATTGATTTAATTGTGAAGTTGCTTCATTAGTACTTGTATCACTTTTAATTACCACTTTATTATGGTTTATTACTCTTGATTGTGAGCCTGGACAACCAAAAGATATTTTTTCATTTTTATTTACCTCTATACTTTTTTGTTCCATTTTTCTTTTTTCCATATTCACTTTTACAGCTTCTTCATCATAAGGTGCCGCTTCACGTTCTTCAAAAGTTATGGCACCTGCTACACATGAAGGAAGACAATCTCCAAGTCCGTCACAATAGTCATCACGTAATAATTTTGCTTTTCCATTTATCATACCAATTGCACCCTCATGACAAGCACTTGCGCAAAGTCCACAACCATTACATTTTTCTTCATCGATTTTAATAACTCTTCTTATCATAAAATTCACCATCCTATTATTTTTATATTCATGTAAATTTATTTATATAAAACTGATCACTCTTCATATTCTTTATACCAAATGATTTACTTTATGATGTTATTATACAAAAATGCACGTATTATTTCTGTTTCATTTGTAACAAACCAAAAATTATTTTAATCTTTCTAAATTTGAAACTAATTCGCTTATAGCATCAACATACTTATTTACTATTTTATCAGATATTTCATAACTTAATTTTTTATTATTTTAAATCAAAATTAAATTCTTCATACTAAAATCCAATATTTTTGCAGAATGAGTTAATGCACCAACAGATATATAATCTACACCTATATCTGCAATTTTTTTAATATTGCTCAATTCTACATTCCCTGAAAATTCTGTTAGTGCTCTTTTATTTATTAACCCAACTGCTTCCTTTGCTAAATCTAAACTCATATTATCTAACATTATTATATCTGCCTCAGCATCTAAAGCTTCTTTTACCATGTCTAAATTTTCAGTTTCAACTTCTATTTTTCTAACAAATGAAGAATTCCTTCTCGCAAGCTCTACAGCATTTTTTATTCCACCTGCTGCACTTATGTGATTATCCTTAAGCATAACCCCATCAGATAAATTAAACCGATGGTTACATCCACCACCAACTTTTACTGAGTATTTTTCTAATATCCTAAGGTTTGGCGTTGTTTTTCTGGTATCTAATAGCTTTGCATTTGTATGATTTATTTCTTGTACATATTTATTTGTTAAAGTAGCTATTCCACTCATTGTTTGAAGTAAATTTAGTGCCACTCTTTCCCCAACTAATAAATTCCTAGTACTCCCTTTTAAAAATCCAACCTTATCTTTTTTATATACCTTATCTCCATCACTTTTGTATAATTTAACTTCTACATCTCCTAGTATATCAAATACTCTTTTAAAAACTTCAAGCCCGGAAGCTATCCCCTCTTCTTTGCATAACAACTCTACTGTGGAAGTGCTTTCCTTACCTATAATAGAGTTTGTTGTTATATCTTCACTTGGAATATCCTCTATAAGTGCATCTTTTATTATTTTATCTATAACTAAGTAGTTCATCATCCAGCTTCCCCCCCTTTTCTTTGATAACATTCATTGCTAATTCTTTATTTTCAATTGCTATTTCTTCTATATCTTTATTTAATTTATCAACAGAGGAAACTTTGATTTCCAAATTATCAACAATACTGTTAATTAAATTTGCAGCTCTCCTTGAAAACACAAGCCCCTCAAGTAGAGAATTACTTGCAAGTCTATTAACACCATGTATTCCAGTACAGCTTGCTTCTCCAACTGCATATAAGTTTTCCATAGATGTCTTAGAATTCAAATCAACTTTTATTCCTCCCATAAAAAAGTGTTGTGCTGGAGAAACCTTAATATATTCTTTTGTTATATCTGTTCCTCTTTTTAAACATTCTTCATAAATAGTTGAAAATCTATTAATTATATAATCCCTTCCCAAAAATCTTATATCTAAATTTACATATGGAGTTTCAGTTTCCCTTACTTGTTCATATACAGCTTCAGAAACGATATCTCTAGGTAAAAGTTCATTTACAAATCTTTGCCCTCTTATATTGGTAAGAATTCCACCTTCGCCTCTTAACGATTCAGATATTAAAAATCTTCTTTTATTTTTTCCTTCTTCATAAAATGCTGTTGGATGAATTTGAATATAATTCATATCTTTTAAAGTTATATTATGCTTTACGGCAATGGCTAGCCCATCACCTGTTAATATTCTTTGATTTGTTGAATTATTAAATAATCCACCTATACCGCCTGTAGCAATTATTACCGCTTTTGCATAAACATTTATTTGTTCATCTTCTTTCAATAATATTGCCCCAATACATTCACTATCTTTTTCTATTATGTCTACAAAATAAGTATCTTCATAAACATTTATATTTTCTCTTTGTTTTACTTTTTCAATAAGAATCTTAGCGGTACTTTCCCCGGTATTATCCTTTGTATGCACTATTCTATTTATAGAATGTGCTCCTTCCCTAGTAAAATTTAAAGTCTCATCTTCATTTCTATCAAATTTTAATCCTATTTCTATTAAGGTATTTATATTCTCCATAGATTCAGAAGTTAAAACTTTAACTGCTTCTAAATCATTTTTATACTTTCCAGCTTTTAGCGTATCCTCTATATATAATGGAATATCCAGAGTCCCTCTTGCAACAGATATTCCGCCTTGTGCTAAGTAAGTGTTGCTACAGCTTATTTCATCCTTACATACGACTAATATATTTAAATCTTTTCTTAAATTTAATGCACAATAAAGCCCTGATACCCCTGAACCTATTATTAATGCATCAACAAATTTATTCATATCTAATTACCTAATTTATTTTCAGCTCTTATAGATCCTAACTTATGCATATTTTCTAAAGATCTTAAAGCTTTTTTCCTAATCTCTTCATCTAAAACTATCTCATTACTCAAATTTAATAGGGCATCATATAAATTTTCAAGGGTTGTCTTCTTCATATCCTGACAACATATGCTATCCCCTGGTATAAGAAAGCTTTTACTTGGATTTTTCTTTTTTAATTCATGTAAAATTCCTTCTTCTGTTCCTATTATAAATTCATTTCCAGAATCTTCAGTTGCATAATCTATTATTCCACTTGTGCTTCCTATATAATCTGCTATATCTCTTATTTCCTTTGTACATTCTGGATGAACTAAGACTTTAGCATCTTTATGCTTTTCTTTTACTTTTAATATATCTTCTCTGCTTATTTTATTATGGCATCTACAAAATCCATCCCATAATATAAATTCTTTTTCTGGGAAAAATTCAGAAATATATCCACCTAAATTTCTATCTGGTAAAAACATAATTTGCTTATTCGGTACATTTTTCAATATTTTCAAGGCACTTGAAGATGTTACCGCCACATCACAGTGGGCCTTTACATTATATGTTGAGTTTATATAACAAACTACATATGCTTCTGGATATTTTTCCTTCAATTCTAATACTCCTTTTCCACTTGCCATATCTGCCATAGAGCATCCAGCACTAGGACATGGCATTAAAACTGTTTTATGTGGTGATAAAATCTTTGCACTTTCAGCCATAAATCTAACTCCACAAAACATTATAATTTTTTCTTTGCAGTCCCTAGCTATTTCACTTAAATAATAAGAATCTCCTACAAAATCTGCAAGCTCCTGGACTAATCCTGGCTGATAATAATGAGCAAGAATAATTGCATTTTTTTCTTTTTTTAATCTTAATATTTCTTGTACTAAATCCATTCCCATGTTTACACCTCTTCATATTTATTTTTACAGATGTATATACACCAATAGACATATTATATCACCACACTTTTTTATGTTCAACAGAATTAATCATATTAAATAAAATGATAACAAAAAAAAAGTTACGCTTAAATCAATTTGAGCGTAACTTTTTATTTATTGTTATTTAGATTTTTCCATCATACTATTTAATTGATCTGCAATATATACGGAATCTTGAATATTTACACTAACTTCCTCCATAGCCCTAGATTGTTCTTTAGTTGTTTCAAGAGTTATTTTAGAATTTTTTATAGTTCCCTGAACTGATTCTTGTATTTTAGTTGTTAAGTCTGAAATTGTCTTTGCTGTTTCTCTAGAACTTTCTGCTAAATTTTTTATTTCTTTTGCTACAACTGAAAAGCCTTTACCAACTTCTCCTGCACGTGCTGCTTCAATAGAAGCATTAAGTCCTAACATTTTTGTTTGAGATGCAATACTTTTTATTGCATCAAGTATTGTATTTATTTGCTCTGTAACTACACCTACTTGAGTTATTTCGCTATTTAATTCTTCTTGTTGAGATGAAATTTCTGCTGCTGATGCAGAAAGTTCTTCTACTGTTGCTGATACTTTCATAAAATTGTTAGATAATCTTTTAGATACTAAGTCTAATTCAATTTGATTATATCCATTCTTAGCTAATGAATTTACCACAATAAATAATACATTTGCAGCTTTTTCTATATGTCTTAAATCCACTATATTAACTTCATTAGCAGCATCTACAAAACCATGTGGATTTACATCTATCTCTTTTGCAATTTGTATAAAATCCTTTTCCTTTGGTTTATCAGTTAACATTTGTCCACCTAAAACAGTCCCGAGCAATTTTCCTTCTACAATAATAGGTGCAGCAAAATCTACAAGTCCAGCATGACATGCTCCCACAAATGGTTTTCCTGTTTTTACAGCTTCTTCACCCATTCTTTTATGAGATGCAGCACATCTATCATCACCTTTTTTAGTTGAATGAACAAACCCTTCACAAAATCTTGTATAGCTACTAGGATCTGTTACTGGAGTTCCATCTTTATCTACAGTTACGCTTGCACAATTCATTGCAAAAGCAAAATCATCTTGAAACTTTTGCAATAACTTAATATCTATTATGTCCTTTATCTCTAAAGCATTCATATCTAATTGATTTTCATCTAACATTTTTATCATGATAATCTCCCCTTCTTTTAACTGAATATTTTTTTTTTTTTATTATATATAAGCATTTTTACAAACATAATTTTCAAACTATTTTCTACATTTTTTATTCATATTTAATCTCTTATATCAATTATCGACTTTATTTTTACTTGCTTGAATTATTTTGGATTATTTTTTTAATCTTTTTATTATTTATAATGTTTATTCAATTTTTCATTGTTTTTTGAAATAAGTTATTTAAATTCTTCTATTGACAACTAATAACTATAATTGTATTATTGTATTAACAACTTAGTACAGTAATACAAATGCATACTTTTAAAAAGGAGTGAGACTATGTCATGGAATTTTAATGATGAAAGACCAATTTACTTACAACTAATGGAACAAATACAACTTCGAATAGTTTCAGGTGTATATAAAATTGGTGAAAAATTACCATCCGTTAGAGATTTGGCAAGCGATGCATCAGTTAATCCAAATACGATGCAAAAAGCACTTACAGAATTAGAGAGAACAGGTTTAGTTTATAGTCAAAGAACAAGTGGTAGATTTATTACGGAGGATAGTAATATGATTAAAGATATTAGAAATGGACTCGCAAAAGAACAAATCGAAAAATTTCTTTACAATATGGAAAAAATAGGTTATACAAAGCAAGAAACAATACAACTTATAGAAATTGTATCAAAGGAGATTAAATAATGAATAATGATGAAAATAACATGCTTTACGATGATAGTAAAATTAATTCAACATCTAGCTTTACAAATAACAGCTTGGATAACAACCCTATTTTAGAATGTAAAAACTTAGTTAAAACTTATGCTAATTCCGAAGCCTTAAAAGGCATTAACTTAACAATTAATCGTGGTAGAATTGTTGGTTTACTCGGACCTAATGGTAGTGGTAAAAGTACTCTTATAAAGCTTGCAAATGGACTTTTAACTCCATCAAGCGGGGAAATATTAATAAATGGTCTTAAGCCCGGAATTGAAACAAAAAAAATTGTTTCATATTTACCTGAGAGAACTTATCTAAATGACTGGATGAAAGTTTCAGACATAATTAATTTCTTTAAAGACTTTTATAATAATTTTAATCCAGAAAAAGCTTATAGTATGCTTGAAAAGTTAAATATTAATCCTAATGATAAATTAAAAACTATGTCTAAGGGTACTAAAGAAAAAGTTCAGCTTATTTTAGTAATGAGCAGAGAAGCAGATCTTTATTTATTAGATGAACCAATAGCAGGTGTTGACCCTGCTGCTAGAGATTATATTTTAAATACAATAATCACTAACTATAATGAAAATGCTACTATTATTATATCTACTCACCTTATCTCAGATATTGAAAGAGTATTAGATGATGTAGTCTTTATATCCTACGGGAAAATATTCTTAACTAAGACTGTGGATGAAATTAGAGAAGATGAAGGAAAGAGTGTTGATACTCTATTTAGGGAGGTATTTAGATGTTAGGAAAATTAATGAAATATGAAATCAAAGCAACAGCTAGAACCCTTATTCCACTTTATATAGCATTATTAGCCTTTGCTATTATTAATAAGGTTTTTATTGGAACAGGTCTTGCTGATAAGCTTGAAGGTTTTGGTTCAATACCATTTATCCTTAGTATCTTTGGATATGGCTGCACAATGGCTGCAGTCTTCATAGTTACCTTCTTTGTAATAATACAAAGATTTTATAAAAATTTACTTGGAGATGAAGGGTATTTAATGAATACTCTACCAGTAAGTACTATAACAAATCTTACAAGTAAACTTTCAATTGCAGGTTTTTGGAATATCGTAAGTGCTTTCGTTGCAATTCTTTCAATACTTATAATGGCATTCGATCCTATTGCCTTTAGTAATTTTTTCACAGAAATGTTTAAAGTACTTTCAGAAGGTTATTCTGAAATAGGCATACAATTTTATATAATAATTTTTGAAATAATTATTTTAATTTTAGTATCCCTTTTAAGATTTCTTGCTATGATTTATGCATCCATAGCAATTGGACATCTATTTAGTAAGCATAGAATACTTTCAGCCTTCGGTGCATTTATAGCATTAAATTTCATTACAGGAGCAATTTCAACTGCTATAGCAATAGCTTTTTCAATAGTAGGTAGAAGATTTGAAAATATAGATGTACATTTAAATAATGGTTCTGCACTTTTAGTTGCTCATGGATTTATAATAGGTATTACTATATTTAACTTATTATTCTTCTTAGCTTACTTTATAATAACTACTTATATATTAAAGAATAAATTAAATTTAGAATAATTTAGTTAGAGTTGTTATTAGCAAAAAACTACTCCCTATTATTCAAAATTGAAAATTAAATTATTAACGCTTACACAATTATAAAAAATTTAATTCCTTATAATTGGATAATATAAAAAAGTAGTAATGATATCTTGAAATAAATTCAAGGTATCATTACTACTTTTTTATACTCTATTCATTAATTATGTAAGGCACAGTTATAATTACTACATTTCTCATTTTTAATATAGCTCTTCTCAAAAATATAGATGTTTGATTGTGAAGAGTTTGATGCCACCATTTATGTATAATGAATTGAGGCATTACTATTGTAATTACTTCATGTTTTTTTAATTGTTTATGTCTTTCACCTACATAAGAAACTAATTTTTCATTAATATTTCTATAAGGAGCATTCTCTATTATAAGATGTGCTGCAATTTTAAGTGTTGCAAACTTTTCTATTAATTTCTTTGTTTGTTCTTCATCTGTGCTCACATGATAAACTTCTATATTATCTCCAATTGTTAAAGCATAATTTAAACTTTTAATAAAGGATTTATTTATTGTTTGTACTGGCACAATAACATGTTTAGTTATAGATTCTCTTACAATTAAACTTTCTACTTCTGTATCTATTTTTAAATTTTCTCTTACTTTAGTATAATGTCTTCTAATTCTTAACATCGCTGTTACAAGCATTGGTATACATATAAGCACAATCCATGCTCCATGCGTAAATTTCTCTACTCCTATTATCACACATGTTGCTGCTGTAATTGTTGCTCCTAAACCATTTATAAACGCTTTATGTTTCCAGTTTTCTTCTTTACTCTTTGTCCACTTCTTAAACATTCCAAATTGAGACAATGTAAATGATATAAAAACACCTACTGCATACAATGACAATAATAAATGTGTACTACCATCAACAATATATACTAAGAATGACGATGCTAAAAATAATAATACTATACCATTTGAAAAACTTAATCTTGTTCCTCTAATGCTAAGCTGTCTAGGTACATATCCATCCTTGGCCAATATTGATAATAATAAAGGTAAATCTGAAAATGCAGTATTAGCTGCAAGCGTAAGAATAATAGCTGTTGTAGCTTGTACTGCGAAAAACATAAAACTATTTTGTCCAAAAACTTGAATAGCTATTTGCGCTATTACTGTAATATCCTTCCCCGGTACTGCTTTATACATTGTTGATAAATATGATAATCCACCAAATATTACAAAAACAATACAAGCTAATAATATTAATACTGTTTTAGCATTTTTTTGAGCTGGATTTTTAAAGTTTGGAATTCCATCACTTACTGCTTCAATACCAGTTAATGCTGTACATCCTGAAGAAAATGCTTTTAAAAATAATAATATAGTTAAGTCTTGGGTAGAGTCTTTTAGTTGATACAATTCCACTGGTGTTACTTTCAAAACTACAACCTTAAAAATTCCTGTTACTATCATTATTATTATAGATAATATAAATAAATATGTAGGTATTCCAAATAACTTAGCAGAGTCTTTTATACCTCTTAAGTTTCCTAAAGTTATAACTCCTATTACTAAAATAGCAATTAAGGCTTTATGCTCTGAAAGCGCAGGAAATGCTGATGTGACTGCTGCTGCCCCTGCACAAGTACTAACTGCAACAGTTAAAACATAATCTATCATTAAAGATGCTGCTGCTACGAGCCCCGGTACTTTACCTATATTATCACTAGCAACAATATATGATCCTCCTCCATGAGGGTAAGAATCAATTATTTGTTTATATGAAAATACAAGTACGAATAGTAATGCTGAAATTGCTATTGCTATTTCAATCATTGATTCATATGCATACATTCCAAGTACTGGTACAAGCACCAAAAGTATTTCTTCACTAGCATACGCAACTGATGAGATGGCATCACTTGATAATATTGGTAGTCCCCAAAGAACATTGAATTTTTCACCAGCCAATTCAGTTGTCTTAAGTGCTCTTCCAATTAATAGTGATTGAATTTTTTTAAACATGTTTATTCCTCCATATTGTTTTATAACTAATTACATATTCTTAAATCACTATATAACAACTATCTTAAAGGTTTATAATTACCTTTTATTGTATGTCGTTACAATAATACAGATTATATATCCATTAATATCTAATGTAAATATATTTATTTCTCATTAATCGTTTTCATATGTTTTTGATATAAATTTATTTTTCGACATTTTTACCCATAGTATTTTTATAACTATTTATAACAAAATTGGACTATAGTTCAGATATAATTTTTTTATTTTAATAAAAAAACCTTTATGCATAAATTTAAAATTATGCATAAAGGTTTTATTTCTATATATGTCCTAAAAAGACACTCCATTTAAATTTAATTCTTATTTTTAGCAATTATAAATAAATGTAGTGAAATTTCAACATTCATTATTAACTATTAACTTTATATTTTTATATAAAAACATATATACTTTAAAAAATGCTTATTAATAGCGCAATATTCAAGCTTGCAACAATACCACCAATAACCCAAAGTATAATATTTTCTGTTAGCGTATTTTTATATTGTCCCATAACTTTTTCTGATGATGTTAAATATAATTGACTAAAAATAGTTATAGGGAGTTGTACACTTAATAACATTTGTGAATATATTAGGCCATTAAATGGATTATCAACAAAAAATATTATTAGTAAAGCAAATAATATAGTAATTAAAACACCTATTTTACTATGTTTATTATTTATATCATATTCTTCAGCAAATAATCCCGCAAATATTGATCCTCCAGCCATTCCTGCTGTAATACATGACGCTATCCCTGCAAACAACAAAGCTATAGCAAATACTAATGAAGAACTACTTCCTAATAAAGGTTTTAACATTACTTGAGCTTGTTCAACTTCTGTTACATTAATTCCATTCTCAAAAAATGTTACTGCAACTAATATCATTGCACTGTTTATAATAAAACCTATTATCATTGATAACATAGTATCCATAAATTCATATTTTAATTGCTTCTCAATTATTGTTTTATCTTTTAAATTCCATTTTCTACTTTGAATTACTTCAGAATGTAAAAATAAATTATGCGGCATAACAACTGCACCTAAAACACTCATTATTATTGGCAATGAACCATCTGGAATATTAGGAATCACTAAATTTTTAACAGTTTCACTCCAATTAACATTTACAAGTGCTGTTTCAAATATAAAAGATAGCCCTATTATTGATACAAATCCTATAATAACTTTTTCTATTCTTCTATATGAATTTGTAAATAACATAAATATTATTAATATTGATGATATTGTAGCACCTATTTTTATAGGTATCTGAAATAACATTTTCAGCGCTATAGCTGCTCCCAATATTTCTGCCATTGCGGTACCTATAGCTGCAAGTACCGCCGTTCCAGTTACTACTTTTCCAATAGATGGTTTCATGTGTTTATTTATTGCTTCTGAAATACAAAGCCCAGTAACTATACCTAAATGTGCAGCATTATGCTGCAGCAATATAAGCATTATTGTTGCTAGCGTAACAATCCAAAGTAATTTATAACCATAACTAGATCCAGCTGCAATATTTGATGCCCAGTTACCTGGATCAATAAATCCTACTGTAACCAAAATTCCTGGTCCTACATATTTCAAAAACTCATTTCCCGTGAATTTTTTCCATTTAGAAATAAAATTATTATTATTCATTATATATATTTAAATCCTTTCTTTATTTATTTATTTATTTATTTATTTATTTATTTATTTATTTATAATTATTATTATTTAACATTAATTATATCACCCTTTTACTATTAATAGAATTATAATATTTTATTTTTATTAATTACAAAAAGACACCAAAAATTTATAATATTTATAAATTCTTGGTGCCTTGTTTTTAATATTAATCTTAGTATTAGTTTAAGAACATTTTAATGTCATCTTCAACATTTGTAATTCCACCAATGCCAAAGTTTTCTACTAAAACATTAGTTACATTTGGTGAAAGGAATGCTGGAAGTGTTGGTCCTAAGTGAATATTCTTTACTCCTAAGTGTAATAAAGATAAAAGAACTATTACTGCTTTTTGTTCATACCATGCAATATTAAATGTTATTGGTAATTCATTTATATCTTCAAGTTCAAATACTTCTTTAAGCTTTAATGCAATTACTGCTAATGAGTAACAATCATTACATTGTCCTGCATCTAAAACTCTAGGAATTCCACCTATATCTCCTAAATCTAATTTGTTATATTTATATTTTGCACAACCTGCTGTTAATATAACAGTATCATTTGGAAGTGCCTTGGCAAAATCTGTGTAGTATGATCTAGCTTTTTGTCTACCATCACATCCTGCCATAACAAAGAATTTCTTTATTGCTCCTGTTTTTACTGCGTCAACTACCTTATCAGCTAATGCTAATACTTGATTGTGAGCAAATCCACCAACAATTTCTCCTTCTTCAATTTGTACTGGTGATGCACATTTCTTAGCTTGTTCAATAATTACAGAGAAATCTTTCTTTCCATTTTCATCAGCAGTAATATGAGCACATCCTTCATATCCTGATGAACCTGTAGTATATAATCTGTTCTTATAGCTATCTCTTGGAGGAACTATACAGTTAGTAGTCATAAGTATTGGTCCATTGAAGCTTTCAAATTCTTCTGGTTGCTTCCACCATGCATTTCCATAGTTACCTACTAAATTTGAATATTTCTTGAATTCTGGATAATAATGAGCTGGTAACATTTCAGAATGAGTGTAAACATCTACACCTGTTCCTTCTGTTTGAATTAATAATTGTTCTAAATCTTTTAAGTCATGTCCTGAAATTAATATCCCTGGATTTCCTTTAACTCCAATGTTAACTTTTGTTGCTTCTGGATTACCGTAACTTTCAGTATTAGCTTTGTCTAATAAAGCCATTCCATCAACACCAAATTTTCCTGTTTCTAAAGTTAATCCGATATATTCATCTATTGATACGTTATTATCAGCAGTTAATGATAATGCTTTTTGCATGAAGGCACATATATTTTCATCTTCATATCCTAACGCATTTGCATGTTTCATATATGCAGATAATCCTTTTAATCCATAAGTAATAAGTTCTCTTAAACTTCTAATATCTTCATTTTCAGTAGCTAATACTCCAACTATTTCTGCTTTAGCTTCCATTTCTTCTCTACTTTCAGTATTCCATAAAGCAGCTGAACTTAAAGATTCTTTATTGCTTAATTTTGCTAATAATTCTTCTTTTATTATTAAAGTATCTTTCACTCTACCATAGAATACTTCTTTATCAAAATTAGCATTAGTTATAGTAGTGAAAAGGTTCATTGTAACTATAGTATTTATAGCTTGTGAAATTTCTATTCCTTCTGCTCTAGCACTTGTTGCTACTTCTGATAAACCTCTAGTTGTATATATTAATAAATCTTGCATTTTTGCAAGGTCTGGAGTCTTACCACACACACCTTTTACAGTACAGCCTGTACACCCTGCTGCTTCTTGACATTGAAAACAAAACATTTTATTATCCATCTTATAATCTCCTCCACTTATATATATTTATTAAAATTTAATCTCAAATTTACCAAGGTTTAAATTTCCAACCCTTTAAGCTTATTTTATATTGAAATGGTTTAATAGTATGTACCATATGTTACGTACTAATTTAAAAGTAAAAAAATTTAAATTAATTCTTGCTTCTTATAAACATATATAGGTTGCAAATAGAATAAAGCATATAGATACAAATTTTATAAAAAAATCATTTCACAACAGATATATGATTCTCCAAAAAAATTATTAGAACTCATATAAAGTAAATTAGAGAATGGTTAACCCATTCTCTAATTATACTTTTTCTCTAATTTCTCTAAAATTATAATATTTTCATCTTTAACCTGTGTATTATTTTTCTCATAATCAATACATTCTTTATCAATTATTTGGAATACTTCATCCTTCAATTCTCTTTTAGCAAATTTATATATAACATTATCTTCCTTATCTATATGCCTTTGCAAAAGTTCAGTGTATGAAATAGCATTTGCAATTACATCTAACTTTGCTTCTTCATCACCATTTTTTACTTTTTCAAGAGCTTCAACAAGATTTTTTACATATAATCTTCCCATGTCATGCTCTACTAGCATTCCATACTTTACAGTTTTTTCTCCTAATGCTCCTAAATTTTCTACCATTCTATTAAAAAGCATTATTTCTTCTTTGTTATGATGATGCCCATCTGCATAATTTTTAATAAAATCAATTATTGAATAAAAATCTTCATAATTTATATCAGCACCTTGTAACACTTTAAAACATGCTTTTCTCACTACTTTAAGCATACGTAAAATGTATTTATGTTCTTCCATCATTAATTCTATAGCATCCATTTTAACCGCTCCTTTCCTAGTTAAAATTTTTCTATTGTAAATGTATTTTCTTCACCTTCTACATATTTAAATTCACTATTTATAGTATTTACAAATGACTTAATCCATAAACTTCTTAAAGTATAAAATAACTCAACAGGCACATTTTCTTTTTCCCATACATTTTTGTGAACACAAACCGATCTGCTCCATTTAACAATATTTTCTTCTGACACAATAACTTCATTTACTCTATCACATGGCATTCCATCTAATATATAATCATTTATTTTATTAAATATATCTACAGCATTTTCTATTTGCTCTGAGTTATCTTTTACCTCATTACCTGCTTTAATACCTTGTTCAATATAAATATTTTCTAATTTACTTAATGTTGCCTTATCATTTTCAAGAATTTTAAAAGTCCAAGCAGCCATTCTTCCTTCTGCTGAGCTTATTTTTTCTTGTAACCATCCATGAATATTACCTGTATCAATCATTTCTTCTAAAGGTTTATTAGGAAGCATGTCTCCATATTTTTTCGTTATTTCATCACTTATAGCATCTATATTAAGATTTTCACTTTTTGCAAGACCTATAACCTCTTTTTCTAATCCCTCAAACCATACTATTTTATTAAATAACCAATAATGTATCTTTCCTAAAAACAAACTCATTATTCTTCCATCCTTTCAAATTATATTTTAACTTTTTTTGATTAAACTTATCTTAACCAAATTAATATTTTCTTATTAATCTTATGTACTAAATATAGCACATTATTTTTCAAATTCCTGTTACAAATGTTACACAAAAAATGAGAAGTAGAAATATTTTTAAATTATTTCTTTACTTCTCATTTCTTGTTTTTTATCACACTTATACTATTTTTTCGTAGCTACTGAATGAATTACATAATCTAATTTTTTTAATTGTTATATATTCTATTTTTATATATAACAATTTCATTTACAACACTCTTGGAATTTACTTAAACTCTTTATATTAAACTCTAAATTTAACTATTAACAAAAATGTACTCCACTCCAATAAATACGCTCTTTTACAATTGTTTTTTCTGGGAATTCTATACCTTCTAATGCCCATTTTTTATATTCGTCAAATCCAACTCTGTCAATAATATATCCTATATGTTCTTTTCCACCTGGTGCATCTTTATCTATATACTGTTCAACAAATTTATAAGTATTTAAAATTATTTTAATTATACTTTGTTCATCAGTCCAAATTAAGAAATCTTCAGCTAGACGTGGATTTTTCTTACCTGATCTGCCCATAAGAACTAATTTATAATATTTTTCTTTGCTTCTTGTCCATGCACCTGTAGGGCAATTAATTACGCATTCTCCACAACCAATACATTTTTCTGCATTTCTTACAACTTTATAGTTAACTGCTTTAAGTGCATCTACAGATTTTTTCTTACAAGCTCTTACACAAGCTCCACAGCTTATGCATCTATCTGAATCATATTGTGGTTCTGTCATACCAATTATTCCAAAGTCATGAGTTCTTGCTTTTATACAATCATTTGGACATCCTGTAAGTGCCACCTTAAAGTGCAAATCATTTGGGAAAATAGCTTTTTCTATTCTCTTAGCAAAGTTTGTTGTATTATAATTTGCAAAAGGACACACATTATTTCCAACACATGCTGCTACATTTCTTGTTCCAGCTGCTGTATATCCCTTTCCTGGTATTTCTTGATTGATTTCTAACTTTTCAATTATTGGCTGCAATAACTCATTAACTTTATCCATCTCTTCAAATCTAATACCTGGAACTTCAAATCCTTGACGTGTTGTTATATGAATAGTACCATTACCATATTTCTGTGCAATTTCTTGTATCTTTCCGAGTAACTCTGCATCCATATGTCCACCTGGAACTCTTATTCTAGAAGCAGTTAATCCTCTTACCTTAGTTACCCTAAAAGCATTTTTTTTGATTTTTTTTGTATTTAAATCCACACTTAACTCCTCCTAATCTATTAAGAATTTACCTTTTGAATAATTGAAAACAGGTCCATCTAAACAAATATACGTATCATCTATTTTACAATGTCCACATTTCCCAATACCACAGCACATTTTTCTTTCTTGTGAAATCCAAACATTGTTTTCATCTATTCCACGTTTTAAAAATTCTGCTACGGTAAATTTCATCATAATAGGAGGACCTACTACAATAACTGCAACATTATTAATATCTTTAATTGATAGTTCTGGAATATATTTTGTAACCATTCCAACGTTACCTTCATAACCGTCTTCGGCATTATCCACAGTTAAAATAAGATTCATATTATCTTTCCACATTTTAATATCATCTTTAAACAAAACATCACTTGGCGATTTAAAACCAGCAATTAATGTAAAAGCTTTTGCTTCACTTGAATTATTAGAAAAATAATCAACAATCCCCTTAACTGGTGAAAGTCCTGTTCCTCCAGCAACTACGATTATTTCTTTATCTTTATAATTCTCAATTTCAAATCCATTTCCATAAGGACCTCTTAAGAATAATTTATCTCCAACGTAATTATTAAATATCTCATTAGTAACTAAACCAACTCTTCTTATTGTTAAATCAACAGTCCCTTCTCCAATACCACTTACTGAAATAGGAGCTTCGCCAAACTTAGGTAATGATACTTCAAAGAATTGTCCCGGTTTTACATCACCTTGAAATTCCATGCGGAAAGTGTATTCAATTTCTGTATGCTTAATTACTTCTTTAATTTCTGATAAAAAAGGAATATATTCATTTTTACTCATTTGTAGACACCTCTTCCATACCATCTTTTAATTTGTTTATACAATTAGAGAAAGATATATACTCTGGACAAATATCATCACATCTTCCACATCCAACACACATATGATATCCCCATTTCTTTTTATAATCATGCACTTTATGCAATACTTTAAAACGCATACGTTGTCCTTTATCTAATCTAAAGCTGTGGCCTCCTGCCATATTAGTAAAGCCATCTACATGACATGATGCCCAAACTCTGCGTCTTTCTCCTGCTTTTCCATTATCAGTATAGAAAATATCTTGCATTGTAAAACAAGTACACGTAGGACAAACAAAATTACATCTTCCACAAGCAATACAACGGCTGCTATAATCTTTCCACATTTCAGATTTCATAACATCTAATGAAAGATTTTCCGGAATTGAAACCTTAACATTATTATTTGTTACAAAATCCGGTTTGATTTCAGTCTTTTCATAAAGATTAAATAATTCATTAAACTCTTCATCTTTAACATCTATATATACATCATTTCCTGTTACTTTTATGTATGCATCATATTCACTAGTTTTATTTGTTCCCATACTTACACAAAAACAATTTTCAAAAGAATTTTCACATCCCATTAAAATGAATTTTGTGTTTTCTCTTAATCTTTTATAATAATAATCTTCTTGTCCATTTTTTAAGTAAATATCATCTGTTCTTTTTATTGCATGTAAGTCACAGCTTCTTAAAAATATAATTGCACCCTTTTTATGAGCGTCAGCTTCCTTTATTGAATCTTCTGTAAAAAAGAAAAGTGTCTCCGAAATTGGAAGCAATACTTCTTTATGTGAGTATTCAGCTTTTTTATCAAAAACAATATCATCTATTGTTTTTACTTCTCCATAACGTACTCTATTGGTATCTGAGTAAGTACCTTCACCTTCAAATAATTTAGGTGCATATATTACATATTCTTTTGATAAATCTTCAAATATATCATTGATATCTCTTTTATTTAATTTATATCCCATTAGCTTACTCCTTTACTTTTTTTTGAAATTATATAATAAGGTAACGCTAAAAATATAGCTCCACCAATCATATTTCCGATTGTTACTACTCCTATGTTATATACATATCCCATTACACTTACACTTGCTGCACCTGGATTAAGTAACCCAATTGTTAAAAGAGTCATGTTGGCAACACTGTGCTCAAATCCAGATGTTATAAATGCAAATAAACACCAAAAAATTATAATAAGCTTACCAGATTCACTTTTTAATTTAAAACTACACCAAATAGCTAAACACACTAATATGTTACAAAATATTCCACGCATTAATAATGGCCAAAATGGAATACTCATCTTGGCTGCTGAAGTTTTTGCAATAAATTCCCCAACTGGTCCTGCTGAAAGTCCTGTTGCATAAAACATATACCCTGCAATAATTGATCCAAGTAAATTACCTATAAAACACACTATCCAAATCTTAAAAGTATCTGTCCATTTTACCTCTTTACTTAAAGACGCCGCTGTCATTATAAAATTATTTCCTGTAAAAAGTTCTGATCCTGCCATAACAACTAAGCTAAGCGCTATCCCAAAAGATGCTCCCATTACAATTTTTGTAGCAGGCGAACCACTGCTATTTAATAGCCCTCCAATTGTGAATATAAGCATAATTCCCATTCCCACATAAAAACCTGCAAGCATAGAACTTATGAAATATCCCCCCTTATTTGTTTTTAATAAATTGACCTTCGCTTTTGCTGCCATAACCACACTGTTAAATTCTTCACAAAACATATTATAACTTCTCCTTTCATGTTTACGTTATCTAATAATTTAATTATAATTTATTACAAACTAAAACACCGTGATTCAAATCACGGTGCTTTAAAAAATTGCGATAATTTTTCTTGATTAATTATTTTAATTTTTTTATTATCATATTCAATTAAGTTTTCATTTAAAAGTATTTTTAAAGACCTTGATATGGTTTCTCTTTTAGATCCCAGCAAATCTGCAAGATATGTAACACTTATATTCATATTTATAATTACTCCATTTTCAGCTTGGATTCCATAGTCCTTGCTTAATTTCCAAAGTTTTGCTGCAAGCCTTTTCTCCATTCTTATTGTACCTGTTGCATTTTTTAATTGTCTATAAAGTCTCCTTACCTTCATAGCTAAAGAACACATAATATTTTTAGAAAGAAGAAAGTCTTGTTCCATAATGCTCAAAAATACATTTTTATCATAACTTAATATTTCTGCATCTTCAAAAATTTCACAATTAATAGAGGCAGGTAAGTCTTGTATTATGATATCATTGATCATTTTTCCTTTTCCTAAAATAAATATTACACGTTTATGTCCACTCTCGTTTAATTTATATAAAGATACACTTCCACTTACTACAACATATAACGTTGCAACCTCTTCTTTATCTCTAAAAACGTGACTTCCTGTCTTATATTTTTTAACTTCACTAAAATGAGCAAGATTTTCAAAGGAAGTCTTTGATATATTTTTGAAAACATCTAATTCTTCTAATTGTTTTACAGTAATTTTATTCATCAATACTCCTATCAATACCATTAGTAAATTATAAATTCCTAATTGTATAAATAAAAAATAACAAAACATCATACGTTCATTATATTTGTTCTGTTACTCTTTTATTTTAGTCAAACAATTCTTCTTCCAATTCTTCGATATTTAAAATTTTAATTGTATTTCTATTAAATTCAATGTAATTTAAATCCCTAAGATTCATTAATTCTCTAGATAAAGACGGCCTAGGAATTCCTAATGAAGAAGCAATTTCTTCCTTACTTTCCTTCAATGTTATTATTTCACTTTTTTGATTCTTAACTTGCTCCAATATAAAGTTAATGACCTTATGCTTAATGCTTTTAAACGCTATACTTTTTATTTTAGAATTTAACATAAATATTTTATTACTTAATGCAGACATAAAATTCCCTAATAATTTTTCATCCATTGTACATAATTTTAATATATCTACTTTACTTATATATAGTATACTACTTTCACTAAATGATATAACTGTTGATGGATATTTAGATTTCTTTGAAAAAATTAAAGCTTCTCCAAATACATCACCATTGCTTAATCTCTTTAAAGTAATTTGTTTTCCACTAAGATATATTCTTTGAATTTCAATTGTTCCATCTAAAACAAAACCCAAATTATTACAGTCATCTTCTTCATTGGCAATAATTTCACCTTTTTTATATGTTTTTACTGAATATCCAATATTAGAAATAAGCTTTTCAATTTCTTCATTATTTAGGTTGTTAAAAAACTCATTTCCATGCAATTTATCAATTATTTCTTTCATATAAAATCCTCCAAAGTTTTGTAATTAAATGAATTATTATATAAACTTCATATAATTAGTCTATAATTTTAGTACATTTTGATGATTTTCAACTTTCATTCCTAATTTATCAATAGAAACAATATATCCATTCTCTATTGAATACTTTGATAAACTAGAATCTTCTATAATATTCATCAAATTTATATATCCATCCATATCTTTAACTAAAATGGTTTCAATTTGGTCATTTCTATCAATTGCTATATTTTTAATTTCATCACTTATGAGCATCAGTCCGGGAGTTTTGTATAATTCATACTCTTTATTAATTTTAACTTCATTATTTTTCCATGCTTTTATTCTAACATAATATTTCTCTTCAAAAGTATATAAAATTATTCTCTTCAATTTATCTTCTTGATTATTTTCTATTAATTTATTTTGATAAATTAATAGAATTTTACTACCAAACTCCATTTCAATTTTATCATATTCATTTGATATACTATTACTACTATTATGTTTTCTAGAATGTGATTTTTTTATGTTTTGTGGACTTTCAATAGGTGATGATTTTTTGGTTGTTGCTATTAAGACTGTGCTCCATTGTCCTCCTTTTATTCTCACTCTGTATTTATGCGTTGAATTACTTTTTAATCCTGTATGGTTATAACTTTCTTTTGTACCAACTAATACTAGAGTTCCATCTACTTCAATTTCATATTCTGTTGTCGTATCTACTTCATTCCAACTTATTTGTATGCTGCTTCCAGTGGTTGATGATTTTATATTTTGCGGAATTATACCTATTGGTGATTGTGACGATAAAGTAACCGCTGTTATAACCCCACTCCATTGTCCGCCCTTTATTCTCACCCTATAATTATAAGTTGAGCTGCTTAACAATCCCATATGCTCATAACTTTCATCTGTACCAACATCTACCACTATTATATTTCCATCCACTTCTACTTCATATTCTGTTGCAACATTTACTTCATCCCAGCTTATTTTAATACTGTTTTCTGTAACTGATGTCTTTATATTTTGTGGTACTAAAGCTACTGGTGGTGGCGAAGATAGAGTTGTCTCTGTTATTACTCCACTCCATTGTCCATTTTTTATTCTAATCCTATAATTATGAGTTGAATTACTGCTTAATCCTGTACTTTCATAGCTTTCATTGGTTCCAACGTCTATTAGTACTGGATTTCCATCTACTTCTACTTCATATTCTGTTGCATTATCTACTTCATCCCAACTTACTTGTATACTGTTTTCAGTAGCTGATGTTTTTATATTTTGTGGTACTAAAACTACTGGCGGTGGCGAAGATAGAGTTGTCTCTGTTATTATGCCACTCCATTGTCCATTTTTTATTCTAATCCTATAGTTATGAGTTGAATTGTCATTTAATCCTGTACTTTCATAGCTTTCATTAGTTCCAACATCTATTAGCACTGGATTTTCATCTACTTCTACTTCATATTCTGTTGTAGCATCTACTTCTCCCCATTTTAAAGTAATACTGTTTGGTGTAACATTTGATGTTTCAATAATCTTTGTATAATCTAAAGCACTAATTTGGGCATGAATCAACTCTTTAAAATTACCACTAATGGTATTATTATAAATAGTGTTATTCTCATTTTCAGCTCCATCTTGTATTCTAATTCCATATTCATTAATATTATTATTATATATTATATTGTTCATCATATCTGAATTTTTTACTCTAAAATCTAAAAAAATTGCTGAACTTAATCCTACTTGCCAAGTTACATTATCATTACTTTCTCCGTAATTTGATATTGAATTATTTTTTATCGTTGTATTATCTGAATATAATAAATATATACCCTCATATCCTATTCCACTTATACTATTATCTGATATTATAGCTTTTTCCAAGTTACGTACTTCTATACCAAAATATTGAGAACTTTTTATATTATTTCCCACTATTTTTATTCCATCATATCTAAGACTATCGTCGTCACCAGTATTTTCTTCAACAACTACTATTCCTGCAGCTTTTGTATTTTCAATAGTGTTATTGGATATTTCAATATTATTTGCTGGTATAGTAGCCCTGATTCCTGCACCTATTATTGAATCTTTGATATTATTGCTATTTACTTTTGTATTTTCACACAAATTAAAACTTATTCGGCCACCTACAATAGTATTATTCATTATAATTCCATCTTTTTGATTATAAAATGTAACTGCATCTGGTTCTGTTACTGTTCCTGTTAGGTTTGTATTAATCGTATTTCCACTAATGCTATTATTTATGCTCTTAGATGTACTATCACCCAAAAATACTATTGCAGAGTATGATGTAGATTTATCAATGACACAATTTTCTATACTCACATCATGTACATTCTGCCCATTTTGTGCACGAAATACCTCTCTCCCTTGACTACCATCTATGTAGAAATTTGAAATATTAATGTTACTTTGTGTTACTACAATACTATTAGCACCTAAATTAGTTTGTACAAGTTTAGTCCCTGTATTTGATTCTCCATAGATAATTACATTCGGCTTATCTAAAATTATTGAATCACTTAAATTATATGTACCATTTTTTATATAAAATTTTGTATATCCATTAGATATTTTGGTATTAATATAATCATTTAAATAAGGTCCTGAAACACTTGTATCTATTATTTCCCATGAAGAATCAATAGTATAAGCATATACCATTTGAACATCATACACTTGATTTAGAAATAAAAACATTAAAATCCAACTGATTGTTCTAATTATTTTTTTATTCAACCATATTCCACCCTCTCATAATTTAATTGCACATAAGCAACGGTTAATTATGATAAATATTTTATAAATTTTTACAAATTCAAACCATTACAACAATAGCGCTTTTTTCGAATTATTTCCCATAATATTTTAAAACCCATTAAATTAATTCATAAAGCACCATTTTTTTATAATACTATGATACTATAATTCAATTTAATTTAAAATATATTTTTATATTTAATTTGGATTTAGTTCCATGATATAGCAACCATATACATATTTTCACATCTGTTCGGTTACTAGATATTTTTCTGAATATTAACTAAAATTTATTTTTAAATATTATTTTAGGAATAAAAAAGGTAAAACTTAACGTTCTACCTTCTAAATAATAATTTTCATAACATTATTCTATAGCTCTTAGCAAGCTATCTAGTCTCATCTTTAACTCTATTAATTCTTCTCTAGATATGTTTATTTTACATGCCATTTCACGTGGAACATCTAATACTTCTTCTTTTAAATTTCTTCCTTCTTCAGTTAACTCAACAACAACAACTCTATCATCATTAACATCTCTATATCTTTTTATTAATCCCATACTTTCTATCTTCTTTAATAATGGAGTTAATGTTCCTGAATCTAAATGAAGTCTTTTTCCAATGTCTTTAACTGTACTCTTTTCATCTTCCCATAATACAAGCATTGCAACATACTGCGTATATGTAAGATTAAATTTATCAAGAAAAGGCTTATACAATTTTATTATTTCTCTCGATGCTGCATATAAAGAAAAACAAAGTTGATTATCTAATTTTATACTATCATATTTATTCATAATTTTTTCTCCTATTTATATTTAATCTACTATTTCAACAAATTCAATTTTAATAAATTCAATTAAGTTTAACTTTTTTACTTTTATATGTCAATCTCAAATTAAGCCTTTTTATGTTAATGAAACTTTGCTTATTTTAGGTGATGAGTAAATAATTTACAACAGTTCATATATTTCACCGTATTAAAATCCTTTTAAAAACATAGAATTGTATAAATCATTTTTAATCCTATAATTAACATAAATTATTTTTTAGAAATAGAATCAATATAACTAACTGCTGACAATGATGCTATATTACCTTCTCCAGCAGCTTTTATATATTGATAAGGCTTTCCAATAATATCACCAGCTGCAAAACATCCATTTATATTTGTTTTCATTAATCTATCTACTTCAATATGATTTTCTACTATTTTAATACCTGGCACCAATTGCCCTGGCGAAATGCTGTCTCTTAATATAAAAATTCCATCTGTATCAATTTCTGAATTTTTAAGTTTAAGGCTGCTTACTTTATCTTCTCCTATAATTTCAACAGGAACATCATTAATAATTTCAATAGAAGAATCTACTTCAACATCTTCCTTATACATAGGAATATAATAAACTTTAGATGCTATTGTTGCAATAAAGTTAGCTTCAGCCTCTTCATGTTTATTATATGCTATTATTGTAACAACTTTTCCTTTATATAAAGGAGCATCGCAAGTTGCACAATATCCTACACCTTTTCCAAGTAGTCTTTCTTCCCCATCAAATAGTTTACCATACTGAACACCTGTTGCTAATATTACAGTGGTTGCTTCATAAATTTTTTCATTTACCATTAATGCAAAATAATCCCCCATTGCATATACATTGTTAATCTTCTCTTCAGTTATATTAATATCCATTTCCTTTAAATGATTATTAAATTCTTCTTGTATTTCTTTCCCACTCTTTCTATGAAAGCCTAAGTAATTATTAATTTCATGAGCTTTTGAAAGCTTTGGAGTAAGTTCTTTATTGCCAAATATCACAAATTTCTTTTTTCTTATTTTTGCATTTAATGCTGCTGACAATCCTGCTGGCCCGCTTCCGATTATTGCAATCTCATATCTTTCATTCATATTAATTTCCTCCAATATTTTGAGTTAATTTTAACTAAGAATATATATTCCACTAAAAATTTACTACTGATTTTTATTTATATAAATTCTAATTAAACTGCTATATTAAAATAATATGCAGAAAATAAGTATATGTAGTTTATTTATTGGAACTTATATAAAAATAAATTGTTACTAATAATATATACTATTATAGTTTATGAATTCAATAATTTCAAAATATCTTCTTTTATCTTTAGTGGTTTTGTAGTTGGAGAATATCTCTTTATTACTTCTCCATTTTTATCAATTAGAAATTTAGTGAAATTCCATTTTATTTCTTTACTAAATAAACCTTTTTCTTCATTTTTTAAAAACTTATATAATGGATGTGCATTTTCTCCATTTACATTAATTTTCTCAAACATCGTAAAAGTAACTCCATAATTTAATAAACAAAATGAGTGTATTTCTTCATTACTCGCTGGATCTTGGCTTGCAAATTGATTACAAGGAAATCCTAAGATTTCAAGACCCTTATCCTTGTTTTCCTTATATAAAACTTCCAATTCTTCAAATTGTGGTGTTAATCCACATTTGCTTGCTGTATTTACTACTAAAACTACCTTACCTTTATATTCTTCCATTTTCACTTCTTGCTCATTCATTTTTTTTGCTGAAAAATCATAAAAATTCATTTTTACATCTCCCTTTATTTATTAAAATTTAAGTATTTAAACTTTATTTTAAATAATATAAATTTTGACCCATATTTTTATATCTACTTTATCAATATCAAATATCATCTCGTTTAATGCATTTACAAAAATTAAATTGTGTTCAATCTATTTGTTTAAATAAAAACATAGTAGCAATATATTCACATACTATGTTTTATCCCTAAACAAATATTCTATAAATTAGCTTCTACTGCTTGTTGTATTTTTTCTTTAGGTAAAAATCCTACAAGCTGCTCTACTTTTTCACCATCTTTAAAAATAACCATTGTTGGGACACTTGAAATTTGGAATTCATTCGCTAATTCTAAACTTTGATCAATATCAACTTTTATAAATTTAGCCTTTCCTTCCATTTCACCTGATAATCCTTCAAGAACTGGAGCTAACATTTTACAAGGTCCACACCAAGTTGCAAAAAAATCAACAACTGTAATTCCATTTTCTATTTCACTCTTAAATTCATTGCTTTCTACTATTTTCATCTTTCATTCCTCCATTTTATATCTAAAATAATATTCATTAGATTTTCCTTATATTAATTATTTTAAACCTTTTATATTATTAGTATACATATTTTATTGTATTTGCTAAAATTCAATTTAATACAACTAATCTACAATTTCATTGTACTTTGTATATTATTCATTGTCAATATATTTTAAATTTCTTTTTTATAACTGCATTGATTATTATTTCTATATAACTTTATTTTCCTTTAAGCCCTATGTTCCATGAAATTTAGAACAAGCGATAAAATAAATCCTAACCCAGCAATTATAGCAACAATAAAAATTGTAGTATTAACATTGAAATAGCTAGTAATTGTTCCACCGATTGAAGGCATGATAAATGCAGATAACCCTGAATAAATACTAAGAGCTAATAATAATCCTGTAGATTTTAACTTTTCACTTGAAAATTCAAATATTAATATACGGCTGGCAAGCATCATCATTGGACCCGTAATTATTTGAAAACCAGAAAGAAGAATCATGGAGTACAAACTATTACTCAATCCAAAAAGTATAAACTGTAACATAATTGCAAAAGCAGAAATGCAAAGTAATTTATATGGTCCAAATTTTCTTAAAAAGAAACTACCATAAATATATACCGGTATCTCTACTAATCCTGCAATTGTCCATTTATATCCAATTTCAGCATTAGTTGCACCCAATTCTAACATTTTATCAATTATTGTTGTTGCATTCGAATTATTAGCACAATAAACTAAAAATAATATTACTATTATTAAGATATATTTTTTATTATTTAGCAATTCTTTAATATCCATAACTGTAATCTTTTCAGTTTTCTTTTGATTAGATTTGGAACCTTCTGCAACTAAAAACATTAATCCCAGCATTATAATTGTTAAAAGCACAATTATTAATCCGAGTCCCTTATATCCAAATACATCTAATAATTTTGCAATACATATACTTGCTACTGCCCACCCTATAGATCCAAATGCACGTATGAAACTAAATTGTTCTCTCGCTTTCTCTCCAAATGTAAATAACCAATTATCAAAATATCCAAAGTTTAAATTAGCAAGTCCAGCACTCATAGAAATTAAAATCATATGTAGTATAAACATTTTTGTTTCTAAACTATAAAATAAATATGTAAATATAGAAAAAGCTAATACTGCAATAATACATAATTTCTTTACGGTCTTGTATTTATCTGATAAAATTCCAAATATTAATTGAAATGCAATAGTTGTAATTGCATAAGATGAAATTAAAATTCCTCTTTCCATAGGATTATAGCCAATACTTGATAAGTAGGGAACATATTGAGTATATCCTAAAGCTATAATTCCATATGCCATAAAATATATTGCACAAAACTTCATCATTAATTTTTTATCTTTCATTATTAATCTCCTTAAAATCATTTATTATATCAAGTATCTAAATATGTTTTTTATAAATTATAGTTATACTATATTAACATATCATATTTAATACAAATTCTAATGATTTTAATTCTTTTAGTAACATATTATATTCTTTTGTTATATGTTTTTTCAAAAAACAACTTGTTTTTAATCAAAAATATTCGAATGATAGATTATTTTACATAAATATATCTACCGCCCTAATATTTTACTTTTTAATGTTAAACTTTCCTATCATTGAATTCAAAGTTTCTACCTGAACTGTTAATTCTTCACTAGCTGCTGCACTTTCCTCTGCTATTGCTGAATTTGATTGAACAACCTCTGATATCTGCATTATTCCATCATTTATTTGTTTAATAGCTTGCGATTGTTCCTCAGTTGCATTGGCAATATCTTGTATTAAATTAGTAGTGTCATTCACATTAGTTGCAACAAGGAATAATTTTGACGCAGTATTATCTGCTAATAATCTCCCCTTTGCTACAGCTTGTATACTTAATTTAATAAGCTGATTAGTTTCCTTTGCAGCTTCTGCACTTTGACTCGATAATTTTCTTACTTCTTCTGCTACAACTGAGAATCCTTTTCCTGAGTCTCCTGCCCTAGCTGCTTCTATTGCTGCATTTAATGCAAGCAAATCAGTTTGAGATGCTATCTCATCAATTTTTACTATTATATTATTAATATCCTTAGAAGCTTTTTCAATGTCATTAATTGCATTTACCATTTCTTTCATTTGGCTTGTACTTTCCTCTAAATCAAGTGTTAATTTATGGGCAATTTCATTAGTATTACTTGCACTTTTAGCATTTCTTTCTATTTTGCTGTTTATTTCTTCCATTGATGCTGAAAGTTCTTCAACTACACTTGCTTGTTCTGCAGCACCTTCTGATAAAACCTGAGAAGTACTTGCAACCTGTTCTGCGCCTATATTTACTTGATTTGATGAATCATCTAATTCATTGAAAACTTCATTTAGTGAATTTAAAATAGTGTCCATTGAATTTTTTAATGCTATAAAATCACCTTTGTATTCCACCTTAGTAGTTACATTTATATTACCATTTGAAATATTTCCTAAAATGTCTGATATTTCATATATGTAACTTTTAAGACTTGTAATCATTATGGAAAATGAATTTGCTAATTCTCCAATTTCATCTTCTGAATTTATATCGATAGAAACATCTAAATTACCTTGTGCTATTTTTTCTGCAAGCTTTGAGATTTCTTTTATGGGATTCCCTATAATTTTAGCAAGATAAACCGCTGATAATACAGTAAATATACATGCGCCAATAATTGCCAATATAATAATAGAGCTTGCTACTATTTGCAACGTTTTCAGCTTACTTACAACTTTATTTCCCATGTTTATGCTTTCATTCATAAGTGCTGAAACATCATCTGTTATTTGATTCATCAATGGTGTTCCTTTTTCTCTAAGCAAATTTAGCGCTTCATCATTTTTCTTTGCCATACTCAAATTGATAACTTCTATTTTAACTACCTGATATTGTGCTACATCATAAGAAATTTTCTTAAATAATGTCTTATCAGTTTTTGATTCATTAGCTTTTTCAAGTTCTGATATCATCTCTTGAATTTTTGAAATGGAGGTATCAAGCTCAGTTTTAGCTTCTGTTACTTGACTTGTGTCTTTCAACATTATAATATCTCTTATAATAGATTTAGAATTTTGAACTTCCATGCCAAGATTTCCAATGACACCTTGTGAAAATCCATAATTTTTTAATGCATATTCGTAATCACTATTAGTTTTTTGTAAAAAAACTAAACCTAATCCTCCACATATAACTGTGAAAATTGCTATAGCCATATACGATATTAATAATTTCTTTTTTATTGGTAATTTTTTATAATTTGTAAAATTCATAAGCCTCACCTCAATGTATCTCAAATATTTAATCCTATAATGTAATCTTAAAAGGTTCATCTTAATTTTTATTATAGATGAACCTTTTAAATTTAATTTCCTTAATTTTCAAATAAATTATTGTTTTAAAATTTTAATTCCATACTTGCCCAATTGAATTTCTTTACTCACTACTTCAGCTGAAAGCATATCTACATATTCTTCATTGCCGAGTGATACTATCTTTTCTTCTTCTGTAAAATTCATTATAAATGTATATTTATTCTCTTCGTTACTACGCATTTGCGCTGTAACTCCTTTAGGTAATTTTCCATCTATAACGCTCTTAATACCTAAATCTTTAATAATCTTTAAATAGAAATCAGTATTAAAATCTTCTCCTGTTCTTGCTGCTATATAATACGATTTTCCTTCACCATATTTATTTACAGTTACGGCTGGCATATTAGCATAAAAATCATTTTTATACACTGCAAGAACTTCTGCTGTCTCTGCATGAATCAAATCACAATAATCTTTAACTTCATAAGTTCCTTTTAGATT
>Ga0209281_1000437_pt1 | contig 60992 bp, 55 predicted proteins | sample MedtruBG_FD_187514 | JGI IMG/M metagenome (GOLD analysis project Ga0209281, IMG submission 187514) | Root nodule microbial communities of legume samples collected from California, USA - Medicago truncatula BG (SPAdes) (version 2) | ecosystem: Host-associated > Plants > Roots > Nodule | place... | reverse complement strand
TCTATTAGGTCAATTTACCAACGCAGCATGATGGAAAATAGGTTGGCAAATGGACTTGTTATTTTTTTGAATGTGCCTTAACCACCAATAACACATTTAATACCTTGATCTTCAACAATCTTTTTCAATACTTCACTTTCATCTACTTTTAGTGATTTTGAATCTTTCATAAGATAATCTCTACCAAGAAGTTCATATTTATTTTCACCATAAGTATGGTACGGTAACAAATGAATCGTATTAATGTTATTCAACGTTTTACTAAACCTGCATATTTCTAAAATATCTTGCTTCGTAGAATTAAAATCTGGTATTAACGGTACTCTGATTACCATTTTGGATATTTCAGAAATTCTCCTAGCATTCTCAAGAATTATTTCATTGGAAACACCTGTGTATTTTTTGTGTAATTCAGGATTCGTACTTTTAATGTCCATCAGTACCAAATCTATATAAGGAAATACTTTTTCAATAATTTCCGAATTGGCATGCCCTGTAGTTTCAACCGCAGTATGCCAACCTTGTGCTTTACAGGCTTTAAAAAGTTCTTTTGAAAAGTCTGACTGAACCAGCGGTTCCCCCCCTGATAAAGTGATTCCACCGCCAGATCTTCTATAATTTATAGCATCTTTTTTGAGTTCTTTTATAACCTGCTCAACTGTCATCTTTTTACCTTTTAAGACTAAAGCACTCGTTGGACAAACATTGGCACATTCGCCACATGCTGTGCAAATCTCTCTATCAACAAACCCTTTGTTATTAACATTGATTGCACCTATTTTGCAAGCTGAAATACATCTTCCACAATGAATACAATTCATCGATTGATACATTATTACAGGTTTAATTTTCTGCGATTCGGGATTGCTACACCATAAGCATGACAAAGGACACCCTTTTAAAAATACTATTGTACGAATTCCTGGGCCATCATGTATAGAGAATCTTTGTATATCGAACACTGTTCCTTCCAGGCTATAATTAATTGTATCCACCATGCACATCTCCTTTACCCTTATAAAGTGAAACTTTTCAGGTAGAGTTTTATACTCTATCTGAATTTAGTTGAACTTATACCCTCAAGAAAGTACCTAGCCCAGAAGCGTGCAGCCGTTATTTCAACTCGTAGAAGATGAAATGTTACGGATGCTAGCTATCTGATAAAAATTTATAAGGGATAAATTTTGATCTATTTATTATGTTTGAATAAGCTTAAAGTGAATGTTCAGTACGATTTATAATGTCATCTTGTACTTCTTTTGCTAATACAGTGAATTGAGCACTATAACCAGCAACACGAACAACTAGATCTTTATAATTTTCTGGATTCTTTTGGGCATCTAATAATAATTGCTTATCAATTACATTAAATTGAACATGCATTCCTTTATGATCAAAGTAACTTCTTACTACAGAAGCAAAGTTTTGTAATCCTGTATCTCCAGCAACTGCAGATGGTAAGAATTTTTGATTGTAAAGTGTTCCATTAGATGCTACAAAGTGATCTAATTTCGCAACAGAATTTGCTGCTGCTGTTGGACCTGCGCAATCTTTTCCTGCTCTAGGAGACACACCATCAGCAAGAGGAGTCTTTGCCAATCTTCCATCAGGTAATGCTGCAACATCTTTACCAAATAATACGTTTGCAGATACTGGGTAAACTCCAGCTTGGAATTGACCTCCACGTGGGTTAGTATATTTTTCAACTTCAAAGCAGTATATTTGTGCACATTTACGCGAAACCATATCAACTTCATCTATATCATTACCAAAGCAAGGAGTGCTATCAAGAAGTCTTCTTATGCTATCAAAGTCTCCTGAAACAGTTGTTTTAGGTGAAGTAAATTCCGAAGAGATTCTGCTTTGAATTTCAGAAATATCAATTGAGCCAGAATTACTTAATATTCTCTTAACAGCTTCATATATTTGCATTTCAGTAACATCAACACTGCTATTGCTTGCACTAGGTGCATTAACACTATTTACAGCATGTCCAAAGTTTGCATCTAATGCTGCTTTCAATTGATCCATTGTAATATTCTTATCTTCAAATACATGTTTTTGAATTGCATATACAGAATCTCCTGTATCTGCTACACCAAAAGCTTGTGGTCCAGTAAAGTTATAAATTGCTCCACCTTCTTGAACTGATTTACCTCTTCCAATACAGTCATCAACCATAGCTGATAAGAATGGAAGCGGAGCTCTTTCAGCATGAGCATAGTCAACACAGTTGTCTGCTTCAACAAGATAGTAAACAAAGTATTCCATTTGCTTCTTAAATGCTGCATAGAAATCATCAATATTCTTAAATGTTGTTATATCTCCTGTAATAGGTCCTAATTGCTTGTTGCCTACTTTACCATTGTTTAATGTAATTTCTAATACCTTAGCCACATTAAAGAATGCTGCATCATGCCATCCCTCTGTCTTGTTTGGACATTGAGGTTCAACACATCCAATAATGCAATAGTTACGTGCATCTCTAAGAGTAACACCTCTATTAACTAATGCAGGAATTATAACTTCATCATTGTACATAGCAGGTACACCAAGACCTAATCTTGCAACTTCACAAGCTCTTAACAAGAATTCATCTGGAGTTCCTTGCCATACACGGATAGAGAATGAAGGTGCTGGTAATTTAACATGCGCTGTTGCATCCATACACATGTAAGATATTTCATTTGTAGCATCAAGCCCTTCTTCATTTTGCCCACCAACACAAAGATTTTGGAATACAGCATAGCCTGCAAAGGCTTGAGCTGAAATTTCATCACGAGTTTTATTGATATCATTAAGTTTAATCCAAATACAATCAACTAACTCTTGAGCAAATTCTTTTGAAATATTTTTATCTTCTTTAAGGTAAGGATACATATATTGATCAAAACGTCCCGGTGAAATTGAGTGTCCATTAGATTCAATTTGAACCATTATTTGAATAAACCAGAATGATTGGCAAGCTTCATAGAAGTTTGTTGCACCATTTTCAGGTACTCTTTCACAGTTAGCAGCTATTTGTAATAATTCTGCTTTTCTAGTTGGGTTCAATTCTACAGCTGCCATATCTCTAGCTTTTTGAGCATATCTATGTGCAAAATTTATTGCTGCGCTATAAGAAATTACTACAGCATTATAAAATTGTTGTTTCTTTATATAATCAGGGTCTTTCTTGTCCATTTTACTGATTGCTTCAATAACTTCAGCAATAATACCTTTAAACCCTTTTCTTAAAATCTTTCCGTAATCAACACAAATGTGTCCAACACCACCATAGAAATAATTTCCTACAGTAAATACTCCATTTGCCATACAGTCTTTTGCTTCTTGAGACATGTAAGAGTCAGCAAGTGCACTTGTAGTTTTGCCTTCCCAATATTTAAATGCTTCACTTAATTCCACTGCTGTTTCTTTTGGTATTTGGAATGGATCTGCAATTCTTGTTCCCATCGTGTCAAATTCTTTAGCCACCCAATCAAAAGAAAATTCTGGACATATTTCAGTAGAACGTGGATTTTTAGTAATAGCACCAACTACTAATTCATCTTCATGAATAGTAACAGGTAAATTGTTAAATATTTTTTCTACGGCTTTAGCACGTCTTAATATAGGAGATAGACCTTCTGTTTCTTTATATGATTCTGTTACAAGAACCGCTCTTTCTGATTCTACATACGGAATTGCATCCACAATCATTCTTTTTAATCTTTCAACTCTTTCAGTTGGTTTCGAAAAACCTTTAGATATCATTTATAATTCCCTCCTCAATAAATCGTAAAATTTGTTTCGTGCAAGTTCATTATATATTAGAGTAATGAAATCGTTGTAATACAATTCAAACTAAAATATTGTAAAATTAAAACTATCTCCAAATTCATAAAATAAACAACTTATGACTTAGATTTATATGGTAGCTTACCGAAATTATAAATATTTTTATTCCGAAAAACTATGAAAATATCGCTGAAGGTTCTAAGTTGCAGGTTGCCTCACTTTAGCATGTTCCTACTTTCAGTATAACAAGCTAAAGTGGAACAACCTACAACTAAGAACCTTTAACAGCTCATTTTCAAATGTTTTCTCCACAAAAATATTTATAATTTCTAGTGAAGATATCCATTTAAAACTTAGCTATATGTCAATATATTTATTTTATAAGTCAAATATTTAAATTAGATATCTATATGACCTGAATTAATAATTTGAAATATATGCAATACAAGAAAGAAGATTTACTCTTTTATTAAGTGCTATATCAGAGAATTGGTTATAGGCATTTGTTCATTTTTGCTTGTCTCTAGAACATACAGGAATGAGCCCCCACCAATTTAGCCCCCTATAAACCAAGCATAAACTTTATATATACTTTAAGATATACCACAACTAGAAATGAGTAACGTACTTTTGTGGAATGTTTCATTGGGAATTTTGATGGATGTAATTCTAGGCTATAAGTTGTTCCAAATGTGCTAGTTCAAAGCTGAAGTGAGAATCGAAATTTTATATTTCGCTTTTCGAACTTCCTCAGCGAACGAACGTGAGTCGAGTTTCCTCTGCTTTGAGGCTAGCACTTTGGGCACAACTTATAGCCTTAGAATTACCCATCAAAATCCCCCTAGAAACTGGAACAAAAGTATGTTACTTATTTCGGTTAGTTATATGCACAAGTCTAAGTTACAGTTGGGTTATCTATAATTGAATCTTTACATTTAGAGCATTTAAAAAGTCTTTCAAGATGGCTGTATTTCCCGGCCAAGCTGGAGAAGTTATTAAATTTCCGTCCACAGCTGATTCATCTGGCTCTTTATCTATAAAGGTTCCTCCAGCCATAACTACTTCCGGCTTAACAGCAGGATAAGCAGTTAGCTTTCTTCCTTTAACTACATCAGCAGCTGTTAGAATTTGAATTCCATGACATATAGCAGCAACTGGTTTGTTTAGTTCCATAAAGTATTTCACAATATCAATAACTCTCGTGTTAAGTCTAAGGTATTCTGGAGCTCTTCCGCCTGTTATATACAATCCATCATATTCTTCTAATTTCAAATAGTCAAAAGACATGTTTAATACAAAGTTATGCCCAAGTTTCTCGGTATAGGTTTGATGCCCTTCGAAATCATGTATTGAAGTCTTTATATATTCTCCCGCATTTTTTTCCGGGCAAACTACATTAACTTTAAACCCTACCATTTCCAAAGCTTGATATGGAACCATAACTTCATAATCTTCAGTGAAATCACCTGCCAGCATCAAAATTTTTCTCATATTCAAATCTCCCTTAAATAAAATTTGCAAATTCTAAACCTTTACATGTAATTTTAAGACCTTTTATGTTCATTATTTTCCCAAGGCATTATATCTCCATCTTCTTTTAAATAATCCAAAAGATTTGGTATTCCTTGTCCAGTATATGAACTTATATGAAATATTTTTTTACATCCAGCTAGTCTTAACCATGATTCTGCTAAATCTGGTCTTGCATTTTTATTATCAATCTGAGTTACAATCCCAACAACTTCCCTAGTAGCCCCTGCAGCAATATTAGGACTATATAGTGAATATCCCTCAAGAGAACTCATTAAGAATCCTATTACATCGGCTTCGTAAGAATATAGTATTAGCGCTCGTGCTAATTTCTTATTTTCTGCATATTCGCCTGGAGTATCTATAATAACATCAAAATTATTTACATATTGTGTCTTATGATATGTAATTTCTTTTCCTTTTAAAGCCTGAGTTAATGTAGTTTTACCACAACCTGTCCTACCAACTAACATAATCTTTCTCATAAGATCACCTATGCCTTTGTTAAATTACAAACATTAAACCCTAGTGTATTTTTTGCATAATTTAAAATAGACTCTAATGCAATTGCCACATCTGAAATTGTTCCTGTAATAATCAAAGTTCCGCTAAATCTATCAATAAAACCAATCTCTATTGCCGATGCTTTTATTGCTATATCTGCTGCTATTATAGAAGTTTCACTTGGAGTAACGGTCAAAATGCCAATAGCCGCCCTGTTATAATCAATTTTAGGGTCTAATCCTAGTTTCTTATATATAATCGAATCTGGACTTGCAATAACATGCGCCATTGTGATTTGTTTCCCTGGAACAGTTTCTTGAATTATTCTCATTAGGTCAGTTTTATTTATTCCTAGATTATTTAAGCTCACTCTTTTTCACCCTTTCACACGAAATGTAATTTTAAAGACAATTTTATTTATACTACTCTATTTATAATGGTAGCACATTCATAAAAGTTATTAATAATAATATTGTAACTAAAAATATGTAAATTTAAGTATAGTCTGAATTTTACATATTATATAATTGCAATTTACCTGTATCTAAAGAAGTTAAATTATATAATATTATCAAATTAATATAAAAAACATATCCTCTAAAACAATAATATTTACATCTATATTTATAGGAGCGATTAAGATGATAAATGAAGACTTAGTGAAAAAGATATCACATGATTTAATTAGTTCTCTTAAACCTAATAATATAACGCTAAAAATGGCAAAAGAAATTCTTGAAAAAGCTGAAAAAAAAGCTGAATCCATAAATGTTTCAGTAGTTATAGCAATTGTTGATTGTGGCGGAAATCTTATAGCTCAGCATAGAATGGATGACTCACTTTTAATAAGTATTACTGTTGCTTTTAATAAAGCTTACACAGCAGTTGCTTTAAAAATGCCTACAGAAAAACTTCATGATTTAGTGCTCCCTTGCAAACCTCTATATGGTCTAGAAAATATGGGCGATAATAAACTATGCATTTTAGGTGGAGGAATACCAATAATAAATAACGGAAATGTTATCGGTGCTATTGGAGTAAGTGGCGGAAGTGTTGAGGAAGATATTTTAATAGCTCAAACAGCACTTGAATAATTAATTCATATAAAAAAGCACTTTCGAGAAGGAGAAAGTGCTTTTTACCTGTACTCTTCTACTGACCACAATTTTGTGGTCAGTTAAATTTCTATTCTAAGATAAATTCTTATTTTTTTCAAAACTTATAGCTATCCAGTTTGAGAATTAAATTTACACTTCACAATAAATACTTTCGATGGATTATTGCATAAATCTAAGTAATATATCGGTTATCTACATAGTCATCAGTTTTATAGATTTTTTTATATCACTTATATATTTTTCTCTTTGAAAAAATAATTTTTCAGCATCTTTTAAAGTAATTTTCTTAAAGGAAATTTTCTCATTCGGTTTAAGTTGAACTATTCTTTGAATATCAACAGATGCTACATGAGCTATTTTAGGATATCCTCCTGCTGTTTGTTTATCAGCTAAAAGAATAATCGGATTTCCATCCGGGGGTACTTGAATGGTTCCCATAGAAACTTCCCCAGATATCATCTCTAACTTTTCTTTAAGTTCAATTTTAGGGCCAGATAAACGATATCCCATTCTATCAGATTTGGTATCTATATTAAACTCTGATCTAAAAAATTTATTTATACTTTCATCAGAAATATACTTAAACTGCCTATCTTCAAAAACTCTAATAACCGTGCTTTTATAATTTCTCTTAGTATAATATTTTACATACCAACTTGAAGTTACGAAATCGTCCTCCCATTTAGTTTCCATAAGATTACTTATTATTCTAGACGAAATAGTACTTTTTACACCAATATTAATTACATCGCTCTTTTTCAAAGCTCTTCCTTCAACTCCACCTAACTGCGCTCTTAAATATGTACTTTTACTATCCATAACAATTGGAATATCAAAACCACCAGCTACAGCCAAATAAGAACGACACCCACTTTTGCAAGCACCAAATTTTAGTGTGCAATCTTCCTTTAGATAAATAGGTCTATTCATAGGAACTGCTTTACCTTCAATTGTAGGCGAAATATCTGCCCCAGTTATAGAAAACAATGTTCCTTTTTGTAATTCCAATACTGGCCCAACCATAGTAATTTCGAGAACAGCCTCATTTTCTTCGTTCCCAATAACAATATTTGAAAGCCTCATTGCATATGTGTCCATAGCTCCACTAACAATAACACCATATTTTTGATATCCACATCTCCCTAAATCTTGAATAGTAGTAAGAAGTCCTGGATTTAAAACAGTAATACTCACTATTTTTCCTCCTTTAACCTTAAGTATTCATCATAAGAGATAGGATAAAATTTAGCTATATCCCCTGATTTTAAAAGACTTTTAGGCTCTCCATTTAAATCAAATAGTTTTATCGGAGTTCTTCCTATAAGCTGCCACCCACCTGGAGTTTCTATCGGATAAACACCAGTCTGCATCCCTGCAATGCCAACAGATCCAGCCGGAATTGCTGTCCTTGGAGATTCACGTCTTGGTGCAGCTATTTTTTCAGACATTCCTCCTAGGTATGGAAATCCTGGAGCAAAACCAATCATGTACACTAAATATTTTCCTTCTGAGTGAATTTTTATAACTTCATCTACAGTAATATTATTTATTTTAGCAACCTGTTCAATATCTGGTCCAAACTCACCACTATAACAAACTGGAATTTCAACAATATTTTCTTCCTCAATACTTGCGATGTTAATATTAGATACCATATCTTCTAGAATAGTCTTTACTTTTTCAAAAGGAGGATAATTATCTATTTTTAAAGGCTCGTAAATTATAGAAATACTTGTGAAATAAGGAACATATTCTATTAGCCCCTCAAAAGGATGTTCATCTATATACAAACAAAAAGCCCTAATTTTCTTATTTATCTCTTCATTAATTTCATTACCAAATTCAATCAAAGCTGAAAATTCATTTATTTGTGAAATCTCAATTTTAAATTCACCTTTTTCCATCCTTACGTTCCCCCTAAAAAAGTTTCCTAATTATTATGTTCAATATTATATTCATATTTCAAAAACTTAGCTATATAATAATTAATTTTATTAACTCTCTATACTCATCTTAATTTTTACTCAGCATAGATACCCAATTTAATTATTTAACTTATTTAGATAAACATATTTACAAATTTGCTAGAACTTTATGTAAACACTTATACTAGAAATCAGAAATATTTTTGTGTAGCAGGCATTTGAAAATGAGCTTTGAAGGTTGTTAATGGCTGGTTGTTACACTTAAACTTGTCAAAATGAATATTGGGAGCAAGTTTAAGTGGAGGCAACCTGACATTTATAACCTTCAAGCGAAATTTTCATAGTCCTGCGAAACAACAATGTTTCTGATTTCGGTAAGTCACTACCTAAGTCTAAGTGACATGTTGTTTATCTATACACTCTCGGAACTCTTTTTCCTATGCCACAAACAAATTCATAATTAAAACTTCCTGACATATCGGCCAATTCTTCAACTGAAATAATATTATCTCCATCTTTTCCTACTAGAGTCACTTCATCTTCAATCTCTACATCCTTTATATGTGTAACATTAACCATCATTTGATCCATACAAATTCTTCCTAAAATCGGAGCATACTCACCATGAATTAATACTCTCCCCCTTGATGAAAGCACTCTTGGATATCCGTCAGCATATCCCACTGAAAGAGTAGCTATCTTGGTCTTATCTTTAGTAATAAAAGTTTTTCCATAACTTACTCCATTCCCTTCATCTACGGTTTTCACATTTATTACATGAGTTTTCCACTCTAATGCTGGTTTAAGTTTAACAGCATTTTTGTTAACCTGATCAGATGGATAAAGTCCATAAATAATTATTCCAGCTCGTACCATATCAAAACGATGATGATCAAATTCCATAATTCCGGCGCTGTTACACATATGCTTAATAGGAATATGTATTCCCCTTTTTTCTAGCAATTCTATAAATTTATCATACCTATTCATTTGCAATTTACTATAACTTTTATCCTTCTCATCTGCAGTAGAAAAATGTGTAAATAGACCTTCTATCAATAAATTAGGCAAATTTGAAATCTCTTCAATTGCTGAAATACCTGTTTCATTTGCATCAAGACCAATTCTAGTCATTCCTGTATCTAATGCAATATGAATTTTAGCTTGCTTGCCACAAGCTACCCCTGCTTTTGATATTTCTCTAGCGGTTTCTAAAGTATATATAGTTTGTGTTATATTATTTTTTACCAAATCCATATACTGACTTGGTGATGTATAACCTAGAATTAATATAGGTAACTCTATTCCTTCATAACGCAGTTCCAGTGCTTCTTCTATCGTAGCTACTCCATAATAATCCACTTCAGTTTTTAGAAAATCCCCTAAGATAGCTGCACCATGTCCATATCCATCTGCTTTGATTACGGCCATCACTTTAATGTTTTTTTCTATTCGTTTTTTAATTTCATTTATATTACCTAAAACAGCATGTAAATCTATTTCAGCATAAGTTCTAAGATATCTTTCCATAACCCCAAACCTTCTTTAATTATTCATTATCATCACTACTTTTAGAATATTGTGAAGCACCGAAATATAAAAATACTTTCAGTTTCATGAAATTTTAAGTTTACTCCTAAGCAACCGAAATTGAATATATATGTTTGTTTAGTGTAAATTTAAAGCAAGTATTTTTATTTAGGCAAGTATTTTTATATTTCGACCGTTAACAATACCTTTATTAATGTACATTTGCAATTTTCTATGTCAAGTATTTGTCTAATACTTTAAGGTGAATGAGATACAAAGAAATAGAATACATATATGCGGAGCAGACATTGAAAAATAAGTTGCTGCATATCTTAACGGGAAGTTGTTCCACTTGAAGCGAGAGTCCAAATCTTGTATTTGGATACTCGAACTTCCTCAGCGAACAAATGTGAGTCGGGTTTCCTTGTCGCTGGAGCATGCAGAAGTGGGTACAACTTGACCTTTAGATATGCTCAGCGAAATTTTTCACAGTCCTGTGGAACATATATGTATTCTATTTCGGTTGTTCCATATTTCACTTTAGGTAATACACAATACCTTTACTATGGTGAAGCAGATGTACCTAAATTACTTCATTTAATGGAAGAATTCTTATACCTTCCGCTTCTAATCTTGCCTTAATTTTTTTTACAAACTCTAAAGCCTTTTCTCCATCTCCATGAACACATATTGAATCTACTTTAATCGGCATATCTTTTCCTGTAATTGCCTCTACCTTATTTTCTTTTACCATTTTGATAACTCTATTAATAGCAACATCTTCATCCGTAATCATCGCTCCCTCTTTAGTTCTTGCAACTAAAGAGCCATCTTCTTCATAAGCACGATCAGCAAAGGCCTCTCGTGCTACTTTTAATCCAATACTTTGTGCAGCATTAACCATTTCACTTCCTGATAAAGCGAGTAAAATTAATTCAGGATTAATCTCATATATTCCTTCACAAATAGCCTCGGCAAGTTTCAAATCTTTTCCTGCCATGTTATATAGTGCTCCATGTGGCTTCACATGACTCATTTTAATTCCTGCTGCTCTGCAAAAAGCATCTAATGCGCCAATTTGATATTGCACCATAGCCTTAGCTTCCTTTGGCGAAACACTCATATTCCTTCTTCCAAATCCCACTAAGTCAGGAAACCCCGGATGTGCTCCAACACACACACCTGATTCTTTGGCTAGTTTAACAGTGTGAGCCATTACTAATGGATCTGATGCATGAAATCCACATGCTACATTAGCAGAAGATATATATGAAATTACTTCTTCATCTAAACCAAGTTTATAATTTCCAAAGCTTTCTCCTAAATCACAATTTAAATCTACCTTATACATAAGTTTTCTCCTCTCAGAATTTTAAGTCTATATTTTTAGTATCTGTTATAAGCATATGTCCTGGAGAGTGTGTAATTACGATTTTAGGTTTTACATTCATAACCACTGATTGTGGCGTAACTCCACAAGCCCAAAACACTGGTACTTCTCCTTTTTTTATTTTAACACAGTCACCAAAATCAGGCCTACTAAGATTTGATATCCCAATAACAGAAGGGTCCCCTATATGAATTGGAGTTCCGTGAACCTTTGGCATAGAGCCTGTTACCATTACTGACTTTATGACTTGATCATTAGGAATTGGTCTCATACTTACAACCATTTTTCCATTAAATATCCCTGCTGGCTCACATTCTATATTAGTTATAAACATAGGTACATTACAGTTCTCCTCTATATGCCTAACAGGTATACCAGCTTCTAAAAGTTCTGACTCAAAAGAAAAGCTGCAGCCTATTAAAAAGCTTACAAAATCCTCTCTCCACAGATGCTCTATACTGGTATATTCACCAATTAATATACCATCTTCATATACCCTATATTTAGGAATATCCCTAGCAATATCAGCAGACTCTGCAATATACTTTAGATTTCTGCTTCCTACATCACTAACTTCTAATATAGGGCAAGATTTTGGATTCCTTTGAGTAAATAAAAGAAAATCATAAGCCAAGTCCTTTGGTAAAACAACTAAATTAGCTTGTGCATATCCTGCGCACATTCCCGACGTTGGTCCAGTAATTTTACCTTCACGTATTAATTTACGAACCTCGCTAGGTTTCATTTCTGAATAATTCATGCTTTCTTCCTCCATCTTTTAGATTCTTTACATTACATTCTCATAGAAACCTAATTCAATGACCTTCTCAAACCATGTTGAACACGTCTTTTCTAATTTGATAGCATAGGATACACATTCCCTCATTAAATTGACCATTGAAAGATTTAATGACAAACCAAAACCATCTATAGCAGGTACTAGCCATCCGTACATATCTATCATTCCACTTCTTGATGCAACTACCATTGCTTGCTCCTGTAATTCCTTTGTATGTAGTATATCTAAGTCTTTCTTAAGATAAGCAATAGCTGCAATTAATCCATAACAGCCCCAATCAGAGACAGTAGCAGTTATAATATTATCTGCTTTTGTAGCTGCTGCAATACCTCCATTACACCCACAATTACATTTCCCTTCAGCTGCATAGGGAATATATTCTTCCAAATGCTCTTTAATAGTTCCCATACCGATTTCATTTCCAAGATCGCCTATTGCTATATTAAGAACACCATTATCCTGTAATTTAGTAAATAGAATATCTTGTTTTGCCTCTAATTCAGTAACATCTAAGCCTACAGCATTATGATAAGTACCAAATGAATTAGCACCTGGACATTCAATACTGATAACTGCACTAGGTAATCCCTTAGAAATAATTTCGTCAGCTTGCTTTGCTGCCTCATTTACATCCTTTGTAAATGCTACAGCTGATAAGGATATAGGATATTCCTTTAATTCTTCTATACTATCATAGAAATGTAAGCCCATTACTTGGGCTAAATTTTTAACTGCCTCCATATTGTCTTCTGGACATATAATAACTGGCTTTACATTAAAAGCTTTAATTAAAGATCTTGCTAAAAGAATAGAACTCACGATGCCATCCATTTCAGCTTTCTTAAATGGAAGGAGTACAAATCCAGTCATTATATAAACTAGGTCTCCTTCTTTTAAAGTATTTACTAACTTTTTTGCAGCATTCGTAGTTAATGGTTCTTTTGTATACTCCCTCGAAGCAGAATATAAAATTCGGCATACACCATATCCCCTTGGGTCTAAATTCATTAAATTATCTAGATTTTCACCCAAATTAAATATTGTTAATTCTTCTTGATTCATATGGTATCCTCCTATTCTGCTTTTGTTTCTTCTAAAAATTCTTCTAATAGTGCATCCTGTAATTTCTTTACAAGCTCAGGAGCCTTTCCTCCTACAGGCTTTCCATCAATTTCACAAGCAATTATGCAAAATTGACCGGAACTAGTAACTATAACTTCATCAGCTTCCATCAATTCTTTTAATGTAAATGCTGTTTCATCAACTGGAATATTAAATAACTTACACATTTTAATGAGATGCGCCCTTGCAATTCCAGGTAAGATTAAATTATCTGCCGGTGCAGTTTTTAAAATACCATCTTTTAGAATTGATACATTACTATGTGCACACTCAGTTACTCTTGTTCCTCTATGGAATACGGCCTCTTGGCATCCTGCTTCCTCAGTTTTTTGAGCCGCCATTACACTAGGTAATAGATTTAGAGTTTTAATATTACAGTGTAAGAATCTTGTATCTTCTAAAGTGATTAGCTTTATTTTTTGTGACATATCTTTGATTTTTAAAGGTTTTAACATAATCCATAAATTTGCTGGAACTTCATCTCCTGGGAATGCATGATTACGCATTGCAGTTCCTCTTGTTACCTGCCAATAAACAAACTGTTCTCCCGAATCAACTTTCTTTACCATATCCTTCAAAATCTCTTTTACTTGTTCCTTTGTATAAGGAATTTTTATCTTTAATAGACCAGCACTGTTAAAAAAGCGTTCTATATGCTCGTCCAACGCAAAAATCACATGGTTTCTACTATAAGTAGCATCATAAACTCCGTCTCCAAAATAACATACACGATCATTCATAGGTATTGTCATTTCTTCTAACAAACCATACTTCCCATTATAATATCCCAAATTCTCCATATACAATCTACCTCCTAAATTTTATCCGATAGCTAGCATACGTAACACTCCCACTTCTTTAAGTAGGAGCTAACGGCTGCACGCTCCTGGACATTGTGCCCCCTGAGGGTATTAGTTCAACTAGGATTCAGCTGGGTATAAAGCCCCACCTGAATCAACTTTCACTTTATATAAAATAAAAAAACCAGATACATCTTAGACGGTGAAATTTGACTTCTTTGTCTAAAATATATCTGGTTTGTAAAAGTAAACCATTGTCTTAAGTCCATAATATATTTCAGAAAAATTTTTTTCAATATTTTTTATAAATACAGTTGATTTTATTGTTTTTTATATCTTTTTCAAAAAAATTTATCGTTTTTAAATATTTTTAACTTTCCCAAAGAAAATTTTTACGTTTTGAGTGGTTTCTTTTCATTTTAATATCTCTTTTTATTGCCTTTTTTCATCCAAATTATAGTACCCATAAACCTAGTAAATTACTGCTTTTATCCTATTTTTTTAATTCATATTTGATTTCTTTTTTTTCATCATTAAATATTTTTTGAATAATTTTTTTCATATAATAACAATTATTATCTATATTGACAAATAAGTTATTTATAGTATTATATAGCATATAACCAAGGGCTGGTGTAAAAAACACTAGCCCTATTTTTTTTTATAATAAGTTTTCAGAATTATCAATTTATCTGATGTCTAGCAATTGTTATCTTCTATTTTTTAGATAGGAAATAACAGTGGCACCACACTAGGTAAGTTCAACTAAGATTAAGATAGGAATTAAACCTTACTGAATCAAGTTTCACTTATTATGAAATATTAAAAAATTAAAATATGGAGGGGTTATCATGATAAGAAAAACATTATTGAAAAAAACATTAGGGGTTATGACAGCAATAATGCTGTCAGCTACACTGATTGTCGGTTGTAGTGAAACTGCAAAGGTAAGTTCATCTAATAGTGGTGGTGATACGATTAAGCTCGGAGGAGTCTTCCCATTAACTGGTGATGTTCCTGCATTAGGTGCAGCTATGGACAATGGAGCAAAACTTGCAATTAAAGAAATAAATGCAGCTGGTGGGGTTAATGGTAAAAAGTTAGAATTTGTTGTTGAAGATGATCAAAATCAAGCAGCAACTGCTCCAAATGCAATTACAAAATTAATTACTCAAGATAAAGTTGCAGCAGTAATTGGAACATATGCAAGTAAATGTTCAATTCCAATGGCGGCAGTAGCAAAAGACTCAAAGGTAGTTATGATTACTCCAGGGTCAACAAATGAGAAAGTAACTACTGAAGGTGGAGATTATGTATTTAGAGCATGTTTCATAGATCCACTACAAGGTAAAGTTGGTGCACAATTTGCTGCTCAAAACTTAAAAGCTAAAAAAGTAGCCATGCTTTATGATGTAGGTAACGATTATTGTGTAGGCATTTCAAAAGAATTCAAGAAAAACTTTGAATCTCTTGGCGGTACTGTAGCTTATGAAAAAACTTATAATGCTGGTGAAAGTGATTTCAAAGCATTCTTAACTGAAATTAAAGATTTAAATGTTGATGTACTTTATCTTCCAGATAACTATTCAACTATAGGATTAATAGCAAAACAAGCAAGAGAAATTGGTATAAAGGCAGCTTTACTTGGTAGTGATTCATGGAGTGATCCAGGTCTAGTTCAAGTTGGTGGTGATGCAGTTGAAGGAGCTTATTTCACAGATCACGTATCATTAAAATCAGATAATGCTGCAATCAAAAAGTTCGTTGAAAATTACAAAAAAGAATATAACAGCGATCCAAGCGCCTTCTCAGTACTTAGCTACGATTCAGTATATATCGTAGCAGAAGCAATAAAGAAAGCTGGAAGCACAGACGAAGCTGCACTTAAGGACGCAATGGCAAAATTAGATGTTGATGCCGGAACTACTCATTATAAATTTGATGATAAACATAATCCAATAAAGAGTGTTGTTATTAATAAAGTTGTAAAAGGACAATTTGAGTTCGAAACTGAAATCAAATAAAAATAATTAACATGACTGTTCACTTTATGTTAATTAAGGCACATGAAAATTATAGATGCAGTATGCTATCATTTTTTCATTAAACTGGTTGATGTGTTTACCTTCTGCTTAATAGGAGGTAAACATATCATTTATTCAATATAAAATACATAGAGCATCTTTGATTATTTCTTTCCTTTCATGTGCCTAAATTTAAAATATTAAAAGGAATCAAAGAAAAAGAAAGTCTTATATATTTAATATCAAATAACTGCATAAATAGGCTGTACAATAAATTGTTTAGGCTTTAGATGCAATAATTTTAAAGGAGAGAGATTGACATGAGTACTTTGTTACAACAAATTGTAAATGGTATATGCCTTGGTAGCGTGTATGCCTTAATAGCTATCGGTTATACGATGGTATATGGCATTATTAAGTTAATTAATTTTGCCCATTGTGATATTTATATGGTTGGTGCTTTCACAGGATACTTTGCAGCAACAGTATTAGGCTTTGGATTCCTTCCATGTTTGCTTTTTTCTATGATTTCATGCGCCGTTATAGGCATGTTAATTGAAAGGATTGCCTATAAACCACTTAGAAACTCACCTAAAGTTACATTATTAATTACTACCATGGGTATGGAACTCTTATTGCAGAATTTTGTAAAAACTGATTTTGTTGCAGGACCAAATACAAGAAACTTTCCACAAGTAATTCCTTTAGTTTCTTATAAATTAGGTGCAATCACTATTAGTAATCTTCAACTAATCGCACTTGCAGTCACAATATTATTATGTATTATACTACAATTTATAGTAAACAAAACTAGAACAGGAAGAGCAATGAGAGCAACCTCTTATGATAGAGATGCTGCAGCTTTAATGGGAATAAATATAAATAGAGTTATTTCTTTAACTTTTGCCTTAGGTTCAGCACTAGCTGCTACTGCTGGTGTACTTGTTGGTATGCTCTACCCTAGACTTGAGCCTGCTATGGGAGTTATGCCAGGACTTAAATCCTTTGTCGCAGCAGTTCTTGGCGGAATTGGGGTTATACCTGGAGCAATGTTTGGAGGAATTGCAATGGGACTTATTGAGACCTTATCAAAGGTATATATTAACTCAGGTTTATCAGATGCAATTGCTTTTTCAATTTTAATTATAATTCTTATTGTAAAACCAACTGGCTTATTTGGTAAGAAAGACAATGTGAAGGTGTAGGTGATAAGGATGGATAACAACATAACTAATAATGAAAAAAATCTAAGCTTAAACTTAGTTAAAACTATATATATAAGATACGTAATTACATTTGCAGCGCTTTTAATAATTTATGCTATACTAATGTTCCTTGTCAATCAAGGAATAATTAGTGACTATATACTTAGACTTATGAAACAAATTGGAATTTTCTTAATTGCAGCCTTAGGACTTAATCTTATATTAGGTTTTACTGGACAATTCACTATGGGACATGCTGCCTTTATGTCTATAGGAGCATACGGTTCTGCAATAATGACTAAAAATTTTAATATGCCCTTCCCTATTTCTTTACTTGTTGGAATAATATTAGCGGCAATTTTAGCTGCTTTAATAGGTTATCCCATTCTAAGACTTAAGGGTGATTACTTAGCTATCTGTACTTTAGGCTTTGGAGAAATAGTAAAAGTATTAATTCAAAATATTGACTATGTTGGAGGTGCTAGAGGTATTTCAGCAATTCCGACAAAAACTTCTTTCTTGATGGTATTTTTATCAGCTGCACTTTGCTATGCAATATTAAAGAATTTAATTAACTCTTCAAAAGGCAGAGCAATTATGTCTGTCAGAGAAGATGAAATAGCCGCTGAGGCAATGGGTATTAATTCTACAAAATATAAAATGATTTCTTTTATTATAGGTAGTAGTATGGCAGGTCTTGCGGGTGGTCTTTATGCTCATTTTAATACTTTTATTGATCCTGCAAGCTTTAACTTTGCTAAATCAATTGAGTTAATCACTTACGTTGTATTAGGCGGTATGGGAAGTTTATCCGGAACTGTCCTTGGAACTACGATTCTTATTTATTTACCAGAATCACTAAGAGGACTTAGCGATGTAATTAAAGATTATCGTATGCTTATTTACGCTCTATTACTCGTAATTATGATGATTTTCCGTCCACAAGGTATTCTTGGAACAAGAGAAATTTCAGTTGCCAACATAAAAAAATTCATTACAAAATTCAGAAATCCATCATTAAAAAACATAGAAGAAAACGAAAAGGTTGGTGAGTAGAATGTCTTTACTTTCTGTAGAAAATTTAACAATAACTTTTGGTGGTCTTACTGCAGTTTCTAATGTAAATATGGAAATCGGTGAGAATCAGTTAATGGGTCTGATTGGACCTAATGGTGCGGGTAAGACAACTCTTTTTAATATGCTTACTGGCGTTTATAAACCAACTCAAGGAAAAATAGCCTTAAATGGTGAACGTATTGATGGAACTAAACCTTATAATATTACCTCAAAACGTATTGCTAGAACTTTTCAAAACATTAGACTTTTTCCAGAATTAACTGTTCTTCAAAATGTTATGATTAGTTTCAACTTTCAAGCAAAATCTGGTCTCTTAGCATCTATTCTTAATACTCCTGCTCAAATATTTGAAGAAGTGAAAATGAAAAAGGATGCCATAAATATCCTAAAGATTTTTAAATTAGATGATAAGGCAGAAGAGCTAGCTAAAAATCTTCCATATGGTCAACAAAGAAGACTAGAAATAGCTAGAGCACTAGCTGCCAAACCAAAACTTTTACTCCTTGACGAGCCTGCAGCTGGTATGAATCCTCAGGAAACTGCAGAACTTACTGAATTAATACGCTGGATAAAGGATGAATTTAAAATTTCTATTTTACTTATTGAGCATGATATGAAGCTTGTAATGAATGTATGTGAATACATCTATGTGCTTTCCTTCGGTCAAATTATTGCCAAAGGTCTTCCAAAAGAAATTCAAAAAAACCCTCAAGTAATTGAGGCTTACTTAGGAAAGGGGGCTGCACAATAATATGTTAAAAGTAAAAAATATTAATGTGTTCTATGGAGCGATTCATGCAATTCATGATTTAAGTCTTGAAGTAAATGACGGAGAAATAGTAACTTTAATCGGAGCTAATGGTGCAGGTAAAACAAGCACTCTTAGAGCAATAAGTGGTTTAAACATAATAAAATCTGGTGAGATTGCCTATGATAATAAAATAATAAGCAATTTAGGTGCACATAAAATAGTAGCTCATGGAATTAGCCAAGTGCCTGAAGGAAGAAGAGTTTTTGGTGACCAGACAGTAGAAGAAAATCTTCTGCTTGGTGCTTATCTAGTTAAAAATAAAGCTGAAATTAAGGAATCAATGGAAAAGGTATTTAATTGGTTTCCAAGAGTAAAAGAAAGAAGAAAACAATTTGCTGGAACTTTATCAGGTGGTGAGCAGCAAATGCTTGCTATAGGCAGAGCACTAATGGGAAATCCAAAACTTCTACTGCTTGATGAACCATCAATGGGACTTGCACCTATCGTTGTTGAAGAAATATTTGAAATTATAAAGAATATTCGTAAAGATGGAACTACAATTCTTTTAGTAGAACAAAATGCCAATGCAGCACTTCAAATTGCAGATCGTGGATATGTTGTTGAAACAGGTAGTGTCGTATTAGATGGGCCAGCAAATAAATTATTACATGATGATTCTGTTAGAAAGGCATATTTAGGAGAATAATATAGTACAATGTGGTATAATTGTTATATAGAGAAGGAGGGAAATTATATGGATAAGTTTGTAATTGCAATAACTAGAACTTGTGGAAGCGGTGGAACAACAATAGGTAATATGCTAGCTAAAGATTTTGGAATAAATATGTATGACAGAGAGTTGCTACGTTTAGCTTCAGATGACAGTGGTATAAATGAGGCCTTATTTGCTAATGCAGACGAAGGTGTAAAAAATAGTTTACTTTATAAAGTTTCAAAGAAAGTATATAATGGTGAATTAATTCCACCTGAAAGTAATGATTTTACTTCCAATGATAATTTATTTAATTATCAAGCTAAGGTATTACGTGAGTTGGCAGAAACAGAATCTTATGTTGTAATAGGACGTTGTGCTGATTATATTTTAAAAGATAATCCAAATGTGTTTAAGATTTTTATTCATGCATCAGAAGATTATTGTATAAAGCATGAAATGGATATTCTTGGTGCGTCAGAAAAAGAAGCAATTAAAGAAATTAAAAAGCTAAATAAATATAGAAGTGAATACTACTATTACCATACAGGTAAGAAGTGGGAAGATGTTAAAAATTATGATTTATCTCTCGATACAAGTAAATTAGGCTTTGAAAAATGCGTTAAATATATTAAAGAGTATATAAAATTAAGAATAGAGTCATAAAAATCAAATATAGTATCAACTAAAAAACATGTCTGGAATTTTACTCCCAGGCATGTTTTTATTAGAAGATTAAGTGGAACTTACTTATTGGTTTAGTAAAATAAGAAAATGCTTTTATTTAAGCTTTTGATAAATTATGGTTAGGTATTACTTACCCTGATTAATAGTCATATTAAAATACTGGCTTCGAAAAGAGGAATTTCCGCAGCATATATCCACTTAACCTTATAAGCTTAAGTATATAAAAAATTACAATATACATAATTATTCAATAAATCAATATATAAATAATTATTTAACTATGTAATAATATTATATGACTCATAAAATAGTTATAAAGCAATTATTGTGCCAAACTGCTCTATTCCTTTCTAACTTTCCACCCTAACCTCTTCATTCCTCTAAAATATACTATTCAAGGACACATTTTATTTCCACTTATGCATTAATAAAATATTAATTACGAAAAAACTCAGTATAACTTAAAAGACTTTAATTCATGAATGTATCACATTTTTATGAATTAATTTCAAATCATGCTGCTACCGTTAATCCAATTATGTTTCAATCTAATACCTTTTTGTATCTCCCATCAACAGTCTTAATAATACTTTTAAATCTCGAAATAAAACCCTTATGGCTCAAAGTAAAAATATGTATTATTCATCTATTTCGGGTATTACGCTATATACATTTTTCACGTCTTTTAAAACAAAATGTGTTTTTGTAGATGACACACCTTCTAAGCTCTTTATCTCTCTATGAATTCTTTCAAGATGATCTGATGATCTACAGAATACTTTAAGAATAAAATCAAAATCTCCAGTAAGATAATAGCATGATACAATATTAGGGTTTTTCTTAATTGAAGTAGTAAAAGTTTCATAAAACTTTGGGTGCTCCAAACTAACTTCCATTAAAGCACTCATATCATTTCCTAATTTCTTTTGATCTACTATGATAGTATAATTTTTAATTATATTATTTTTCTCCATTTTCCTTATACGTTCAAGGACCGCTGAAACTGATAAATGAATTTCCTTACTTATATCTGATGCTTTATTCCTCGCATTAGACATTAAACATTTTAATATTTTATAGTCCATTGTATCCATAAATAACCCCCAACTATTATCTTTGTCTACAAATATTATAATCTCTGAAAATGAAAAAGTCTACAATATGAAATTTATGTGTATACTTACCGAAATCATAAATATTTTTGCTCCGAAAAGCTATAAAAATATCGCTGAAGATTCTAAGCCGCAGGTTGTATCCACTTTAGCATGCTCCAACTTTCAGTTTGACAAGCTAAAGCGGAACAACCGTTAGCGGAAACTCGACTCACGTTCGTTCGCTGAGTAAGCGATTCACTTCAAATCAAAGATTTGAGTTCTCTGCTTAAGAACCTTTGACAGCTCATTTTTAAATGTTTTCTTCTCAAAAATATTTATAATTTCTAGTGAGGATATCATCTTGAAGTTTTAACAAACTTGTAAATATATTCATCTAACAAATCAAATTCATGCTTTGAAATATATACCATACCAGAAATATAAGGTGCCCTTTTACACAGTGTTGCTATTTTAAAAATGATTGTAGGCATTTCTTCATTAAAAGTTGTTCCATCCTTGCTTGTCACGAGCTTGTCTCCAGAACATGCAGGGATGGGTGCAACTTTTAATGATAAGTGAGAATCCAAATCTTTGATTTGGCTATCGAACTTACTCAGCGAACGTAAGTGAGTCGAGTTTCACACCTCCACAATTATTTTTTCTAGCAACCGAGTAACAGAGCACCTTATATTTCGGTTTATTATTACCTTATTTTAGGTCAACCATAAATTAAGTATTTTGACACTTCAAAACATAAGCTGGTGGAATATTTAATATCACTCTCTCAAAGCTGATATCTTCAAAATAACTTGCTATATAACCTTTTTTAAGTAATGTATACTGAAAAGTTATAAACAATCCATCTTTCTTTAATATATTTTTAGTCTTCTTTAGTATTTTATTGGACATGCTCTTAGGAAGACTTGCAAATGGTAATCCCGAAACCACATAGTCTACCTCTCTAACATTATATTTTTTCAGGTGTTTATCAATATTTTCAGCGGAATCATTCACTACTAAAACATTGCTGTAATCACTATACTTCTCCTCTAGCTGCTTGCAAAACTCTTCGTTATATTCTACAAGAATCAGCACTGTATGGCTCTTTAGGCTTTCAACTAACTTCTCAGTGAATACTCCTGTTCCTGGACCATACTCTACAATACATTTTGCATTTTCAAAGTCAATATCATCAGACATTTTTTCAGCAAGTTTTCCTGAACTAGGTGCTACAGCGCCTACTGTTCTTGGCGATTTAAAATACTCGATTAAGAATTTTAACCACATGATACTACAACCCTCTCCACTCATTTCTTAGTTTAGAATACATATTTTATTCAATCTTTGTCTCATAAATTTAATAAAATATATATTCTATAATAAAAGAGATTATCCCCACTTACATAGAACTGGAGATAATCCTAATATAATTTGATAGATTTCTTGCTAACTATTCTTGTATTTGGTTGTGACACTTCAGCGTAGCACCAATACTGTCGCTTAACCGAAGGATCGGTTTTAAAAGCGCACAGTATTGGTAGCGTAGCGAATTGCGCGCAACCTGATGATGTGTGTCTAACAAATCTCCACCATGGCGCACCACCATAGTATAAAGGCCAAGAAACCTATCTTTTTAATTCAACTTTATCTTAATTATTATAACATATTAAGGAAATTGATTCAACTTTTTACATAGTATTAATAGTAATAGAATTACACTTCTAATAATTTTAAGTATTGAGGTATTAAAATACACTTACCTATATATGTCTACTTTACAAATAAAAGTACACTTAAGAATATGGAGTATAAATTCGTTCTTTTATTAAATTCATACCCTCTTCAATTATATTTACATATCTTTCCTCATTAACGCTTCTAATCCATGAAATCATCCCGCTTATTTCATTTATGGTACTCACTGGTATCTCTTCCCCACTCTTTATAAGTTTCTTAGAATTATAAATTGCTGCTCTTAGTGTTTTTATCCATTTTTTAGGCACTCCGATTTCATGATTATTTATAACAATCCCAGTAATACATTGACGATTGTTATCTCTTAAAAAACGTGTTTTTTTATGATTTATTTTAAACCCTTCTTCTATAACTATTTTTGATGTTAATCCTATGAAATTTTTAAGTTCTTGCTTATTTGTTTCTTCTTTAAAGCTAAAACTCATATCGTCTGCATATCTTGTATAAATACAATTATATTTTAAGGCCATGCCGCTTAATCTCTTATCTAACTTACCACAAATAATATTTGTAATCATGGGACTTGCTGGCGATCCTTGAGGTAGAATTCTGTCTGAGGTTTTAACATATTTTATTTCGCCTCTCACTTCTATAGGCATTCGTTCACAATAAGTACAAAGCATAGCAAGAAGTGATGAAACATATCCTGAATAACCGAATGACTTAAACATTCCTCTAACTCTTCCGAATGTTATAGTTCCAAAGAAATCTTCAATATCTATATTAATTAGCAGTGGAACACTTTCATGTGCAGATCTCTCAGCATCAATATTTTTATTTGCTCTGTTACCTTCAGCTACTATATGTTTTTCATCTATTGCATGAGCTTTCGCTCCTGAGACAACTGACTTTCCTTTTAAAAATCCATGTGCATAATCTGATACAGGAATTTTTGATAAAATTTCCTCTAGAATTTTTCGTTGAACATTTTTTAAGATCGATTTTGGTGCTGCTATATTACGTTCTCCACCTTTTTTCTTTGGAATGGTGTATCTATGATAATGGTCTAGTGTTACCACATCTCTATGAAAAACTAAGAATCTTAGCTTTGTGTACTCAATTTCAAATAATTCGGCTAACTCTTTATCATCTTCAATAATAGGCAATCCTAGTGATAATAATCTCTCCGTATCGCTTTCCTTGTCAAAAAGCGAATTAGAATAACCTTTACCGATAAAAACGATTCTTCTTTCTTTTTCTTTCATCCACGCTTCACTTTTTTGCTCTTTTTCAAGTGCCTTTTTTTCTTTTCTCTCCTTACGCCTAGCTATAGATTCTTCCATTATTGCTTTAGCAACATCTAATCTAATTTTTTCATAGTCCCATGTCTCATTGTATCTTTTTTTTAGTTCGCGAAGTTTCTGATTTATTTTATCTTTTTCATTATACAAGTCAGAAATCTGTTTTATGATTTTTTCATATTCTTTTATTAAACTTTTTCTATGTGCATATTCCTCTTGCGTCTCATTTTCTTGCCTTTCATAAGGTGTAGGTAAATTCTTTGGCCAAAATCCATATTCCTGCATTTTTAATAAAGTAAACTCTTTTTTACCCATTTGATTTACTATTTCTCTATAGTCTTGCCTTTTATTTTTAGATGTTTCTAGATTCTCCATCATAATAAACTCTCCATAATATCATTTATTTTATATTCTCTATCTTTTTCTAATTGTAATCTTGTAAACTTTGAAGATATTAAATATAGTGCCAGAATATGTGCACACGGAGCTGAAATATTTCTAGGTCCCTTATTAAACTCTCTACATTTGCATTTCACCTTAGAAATTTGTCCATCTTCATCTATCTCTAATTGAGTTTCCGTTAAATCATGCTCTCTATCATAGTCTTCTGTCCCTCGAAATTTCCAATTCTTATATTTACTATTAGGCATTTTGAATGAATGTTTAAATATAAAATCATTATTTTCTTTTACACCTACTGAGAAATTATCCATTCCTTCATTCATAAACTCTTTAACTTTAAATTCCATTTCTGTGGTTTCATATAATTCTTTCGGAATAGGTTCATTGCATAATCTCCTAAACCTTACAGTATCATTTATAGCATCAAAATAACCTTCACCACGTTTTAAGAGCATACCAACTCCAGCTTTAATTTCTGCTTTGTTTTTAGCATTTGAATCTCTATTTAGATAATCATATATGCTTTCCATTGATAAACATCTTTTTTCTTTCAATAAATTATAAACTTTGTCATAATTTCCATCACCAATAAATCCACTTAGAATGTTAAGGGCAGTTCCTTTAACCCAATCATTAGATGACCATGACGAAAATCCTATAGTCATTTTCATTGTGCCAAGGTCTGCTGTAATAAATTGCGGCATTCCAAAACCAAGTAACCTTACTTTGAAAGATTTAGCTAAAGGAATTATTTTTTCTATTACAAGCCATCTCCTTCTTCCCCATATTTTTTCCTCTTTATATTTTTCTCCATTGTATATTGCTTTTAAAATCAGTTCACTGCCAAAGGGTTCAAAAATGATTTTAACTGGCTCTTGAGGCGCTAATATCCACTTCATATATCTCGGACTTTTTTGTTCTTTATGTCTTCTTAAAAATGAACAAATATCATATATATCAATAGGGGATAATTCTATATCCGTACCTCCTAAACTTGCAGCTGATGAAACCTGGGTAAATCCTTTTATCCAAGTCTCCGGCAAATCTATTTTCTTTTCCATATGCTCTGGAATTATCCCTGAATTTACTGCAAACCCCTCTGGATTAACAGATAAATGAACCTCGTTATAGGTTCTGAACCTTTCTATTTCTTTAGCTAATTTAGATGAAAAATCTATATTAGTAGTACCCAATTCAGGCTTTTGAAGAAGTTCAAATTCCTCCATATCTATCGATAAACATCCATAGGTTGACTCATCTAATGAAAAGGCCTCAAAGGAAACTTGATCTGGATGCACTGTTATCACGGGGTCCAACACAAACCAAAGATCTAAATCCCTATCTTTTATAAATTTCCAAAAATCCCTTTCAATTCTGTAGTAATCCTTCCATATATCATGATTATCAATTTCCTTCTTAAGATTATTTTTAATATCAATAAGCTTAGATATCTGACTATTATTTTCATCCAACGTATTTAATAATCCACTCATATCCTTACTTAAATTTTCCCTGACTCCCGGCAAATATTGTTCATGCTTTAGAATTCTCCTCTCAATTTCACTCTCTAGCCATTCAAAGAATTCTACTCTTTCTTTTTTCTTTACGCGAGCATCTGAAATAACAATTTCCCGAAGCATTAACATTGCATCTCTAAAAATTAGTGGATGCTTTAACTTACCTAAGAAGGAAACTTTTTCATCTCTAGAAAGATCTGGACTAAGACCTAAAACAGTCTCTTCTCCTTTGTTTACACACATTGATGGACTTGCGTATTGATAATTAACCTTCAATTGGCACGACCTCCTTTCTAATTTGAGCAATCGTAGTAAGAGCACGCTCTGAATCTTTTATTATATTCGAGCCTCCAATATCAAGCAAAATATCCTCAACTTCCTCACGTTTATCAATATATTTTAATACAAATTTGGGAATAGCCTCATAGAGATTGTCTTTACTTTTAGAAACCTTATTAGGTAAGAATAGTAAAGTTCTAATATAATATATAAAAAGTTCCTTATCTCCATTTCCTAAATTATTTAATATCTCGTTTGTCTTGTTAGAAATATAGGCCTTAACTTCACTTGATGTATGTTCTAACATCTGAATAATGATTTCTTTAGGAATCAACCCCTTATATATTTCATCTAATTTTCTAATTCCAAAAGAATACACCTTATTGACAGGCGAATCTATTATCATAGCATGTAATTTTCTTCTTTTTTCTTCAGTCATGTTATCAAAAATTTCTTCTGCTTTTTTATTAAGGATAGTAATATCTGATTCAAGCATGATTAGTAATGTTGAAAATCTTAAACTTAGTTCCTCATTACTTTCCATAATAGCTGCAAATAATACATTTATCATTTTTGAAGTGCCCGTTTCTAATATACCTATAAAATCCGAGTCTGAAGGCAATTTCTTATTTTGTACTGTTTCAAGTATTGAAATAACTTGTCTACTCCTTTGTGAAATAGCCTTAGTCACTTGTTTTATTTTTGCTTTCTTTAGTAAAACATCTAATTCTTCATAGGATACTGAGAATATAACTTCTTCGATAAATTCATAAATCCAGTCTGATATTTTATTAGCATTGCATATTTCATAAATCATATTTTCTAACAGATTTACTTTTTCACTTTCTGAAGCCTCCTGTATTTTGGTAGTAGAAAATGAAAGTATATCTTTAATTTCTTTAGAAAAATTAACACTTATGAACTTTTCACTATTTTTTATGATAGCTTTCACAAAAATAAAGTATTCACTTGCATTTAAAGAAAGTAGGTTTTCTTTAAACACTTCAGACCATGCTTCAAAATTATTCATCATAGCTAAATCTACCAAATCATCTGCTGAAAAAGCTCCATTGGTTTTCTTCATATAGTCTCTAGCCAAATCATGAATTTCCTTCTTGTAACTGTTCATTAACGCAAGCATTATCTCAGATTTAAAGATACCAACAGACTTTAATTTATCCGAAAGTAATTGCCTAAAAATATTTGCAAGTGGTTCATAAGATCCCTCTGTTAATTTTACTAATTTTGTGTAAGGCATATTATTTACAAATTGTTTAGTATTCTTAGAATCTTTTAGAATATAATAACAAGCCTTTAAAACTGGGTTTATTTTTGCTTTGCTAGCAATATCTAATACATCTTCAAGATGATTGTCCCAAATTTTCTTCATAAATTCATATCGCCCTTGAAGCTTCATTAATTGATCATTTTCCATCCACCTACTTCTAGCTTCCCAGTTTTCCCATCCAACAGGTGGTTTATCTTTAAATTCATAGTATAAGTAATGCTTTAAAAACTCATTAAATTGAAAGTTACCTCGAAATTTACATACATAATCATATTTTGTATAGCTTGTTAGTAGAGATTTCATAGCTTGCATAAATCTCTCTGGATCATTTTGCCCATAAAAATCGATAATTTTTTGTATATATCGTTTATAATATTTTAGCTCTTTCGTTTTATCATTACCTCTAAAATAATATGTGAGCCTTGGCGCATCTAAGTAATATGCTATTTTTCCAATAACATCTGCAAGTCCATAAGCTTCTGCTTCTTGTATTGTATTTTTAAGTTCTAAAGTATTTAATATTACACCATCACTATAATTACTTATCTTATAGCGTTGCGAACATCTCTGCTCTATCCATTTACGCTTAGAATAATCGTATCTTCCTTGATATTCCCTCAATAATCCTTGATTAGCATACTTTCGATAAGTTGATCCTTCAATTATCTTCCCCTCTAAGATATTGTTATCCTTAATCCTAATAAGATGCAGATCCATGTCTGGTAAGGATTCATAAATGGATTTAACTCGATCTTCTTTTAATTTATCATCTAAAGTTGAAATATATATTCGCGCGCATCTTTTTACACCCTTTATATAACTTTCTTCTCCCCAATGTATTTCTGATTCATAAATAATTTTTGCTTCCTCAGCTAATATTGAATTTTTTCTTTTGGCAAGTTCCAAAAATAAACCACTTACGAGTTCAGTACTTCCTATTTTAATAAGATATTCGTACATTGCTTTTGATGGCTTCATATCAAGTAACTCGTTCAATCTCTTTTTTCTGGAATAAAGATTTTCATTGCTTACTAGATCATAAATTAGTTGATAATATTCTAAGAAATCTTCACTTAATTCTAAAATTTCGTTAGGATGCTTTGCCAAGATGAAATCTTGAAAATTAATGCTTTGCTTCTCAATTTTCTCTATACATTCTTTATAAGAAAATTTAAAGTAAGGTAATATAATTTGCTCTCCTGATTTTAAATTTACAAATTCTTTTACTGTATAATTTTCATCTCTTTTCCAATAAGATTTTATTCCAGTCTTATAATACATTTTGGGTAAATTATTTCCTATTTTATTATAATATCCGCCCTCATCTATAATTTTTACAGCTTGGAAAGCAGGAAAATGTCCTTCTTTTCCTTTAAAGACTGCATAACTAGTATATTTAACATTATCTTCCAAAACTCTATTAATTGGTTCTCCATCATCCTCAGTACTTTTAAATTTATGTTCACCATAAAGTATGAGGAAGGAAGGATTATTATCGTTATCTCTACCCCATAAGACTACACTTCTTACAGGATTACAATCTTTTTTCCATATTCTTTTTTTCCCCTTTTGTTTTTCAACTAAAATTATGTTTTCCGATTCCTTATCATTTACGTTTATTTCTTCATTTACTTGTTCTTTGGATTGTAATAAAGAGAAAATTGATTTAAAAAAGCCACTTTCTTTAAAACTTGACATAATAATAAAACCACCTTAACTTTATATTTGAAACTTTGACTAATTTGTATCAGATATTAAATGAAATTTATATTACTAATAAATATATAACAATTTTACATTATATGTACATATTTTCCAATCCATTTTTATTTAATATTAATTGTTTTTTAAGTTTTAAGTAAAAAACTTAACTCAAAGAATACATATCATATAAATTTCTAAAGAAAAAAATCATACATAAAAAGATCTAATCTCTTCATGCATGATTTTTATTATATTAATAAGTATCCTATAATTTTCAACTTACCTTATAACACATTTCTTGTAGTATCAATCCACTTTTATCAGATAAAAAAGTATCTCCAATACAGATAAATCCAACTCTTTCATAAAAATTAACGGTATCTAATCTAGAATTCAAATGTAAGTTTATTATCATCTCATCTTTCGCTTTAATTATATGCTTTTTTAACATTTCAAAACCTATTCCTCGTTTAGTATATTCTTGAGAAACAACTACGTTTGTTATTTTTCCTTCACCTTTAAAATTAGTCATTCTTGAATATCCAACAACCGTATTCTCGCATACTGCTACTAAATGAAAACTTATATTATCTAACTCATCATAATCATACTTAGTTATTTTCCCATATGGTTTGAAAAGTACATCAAATCTTAACTTAATAACCTGCTCAAATTCCTTATCATCATACTTTATATATTTATATGTAATATTATCCATAACTTTTTCCTCTACTTTTCACTTTATAATCTCATTATACAACATATTCATTATTTTTGTATATTTATTCACAAATATTCATAATTTAATGCTGATATAATATATTTTTACTTATAAAAAAATATTATTCATACAGTATAACCAGATTATAAAAATTACGGACACAAATATTATAGATAATTTTTTAAATATTTGACTTATTGGATAAACATATTTACATGTATGCTAAATTTAAATGTATATCTTCACTAGAAATTATCGCGTAAGTTTAAGTTATATGTTGTTTATCTATGCCTTTTTTATTCCTTTAACCCAAACATGAATTTAGTAATTCTCCAGTTCTTTATTAATTCAGAAATGATAATACTAGATATAAATCCAACAATTATAATAATTGATATTTGTAATAACGTATTTTCAACTGAAGATATTACATAATATCCAATTATGACTAATAAGGTCTGATGAAACAAGTAAATTGAAAATGATGATTTTGATAAATATTGAGTACATTTGTTAGAAAAATTAAAATATCTCCTTCCTATTCCAAGCAAGGATAATATCATAATCCAAGATGCTAGATGTCTAACTGCTGAAAATATTACTTCTATAGTTGAACTCCCCTCTCTCCATTGAACACAATAACTAAATATAATAGATACTATGCATAGGAAAAGAGCTGATGATAGTAAAATCCACCTCTTATTTTCAAGCTCTTCTAATATTTCTTCCCGAACTAAAACTAATGATCCTATTAAAAAGTATGTCATATATTGCCCAAAGTTTTCACCAACCTTAATCACACTAAAAATATCAATTATTATAAATAGCGGCACTAACCTTAAAACTGAATGTGATTTTTTTATCTGTGCTACTCCATATTTCTTAATGTAATTTATTACTGGTAAAGATACCAGTGAAATTATAAATAAAAAAATCAAAAACCATAAGTGTGCTGGAGTAAATCCTCCATAATATCCTGTCAAATCAGTTGTCTTAGTAAAAAATAAGATATATTGAGAAAAGAAACTTCCAGTATATTGATTGTGAAATTTTTCTGCATAGTAGGTTTGAATAGGTATGGTAAGAATTATACCAAAGATAAACGGTACCAACAGCTTCAAAAAACGCTCTTTGGTGTACTCCTTAATCGAACGCTTTTCTAAGCTATAAGCTGAGCTAATTCCTGCTAGAACAAAAAGTAGGTTCATAAACCAAATAGATATAAAATTCACACTAACCTCGCAGAAACTATTTGGTACGCCTTGTACATAAAACGGTTCAAAGCTTGTATACATTCGAAATGTATGAAATGGGAAAAGTAATAAGATTACCAAAGTTCTCAGATTATCAATATAATATTTTCTCATAACTGCCTCACTTCTTAAGTTATATCTATAATTTAATTATCAAGATTATCTCTGGTTAATTATACCATTATATAACAAGTATACAAATCCTTTATAAAATGCAGTTTTTTTAAGTTGTATAATATTATACCTATCTATTATAAATATAAATGCTATTAAGTTATTTTAAATAACTTAATAGCATTTATACCGTTAACCTTATTTCTTATACAATACATTACTATACGAATGTAATATTAGCTATAACTTTAAGACCGATCTACCCACTTTCTTTTTGCTTTCAACACATTCTCCTCACTAAGTTTTGTTTCTTCCACTATTTCTCCCATTCCACAGCCTTTATCTAACATTTCTTTTGCCTTTTCCATTGCTCTTTCATGCTCGCCTTTTTTTAATTTTTCCATTAGATTGCCTCCTTTAGTTATACTAAAATCTAAAGGTAGTTTTACCATCAGAAAAATATTTATTCAAAATCTAACTCAAGCTATACTAATACAGAATTTAATATTTCATCTGTATCAACAATTTTCTTAGCAAGTATTCTATTTTCTTCAATATGTATGTAAGTATACCTATTGGGTTTTATTGAAGAAGCAAGATCTATAGCTCTTTTAAAATCCTCTTTTCGTATTTTTAACGTTTTAACATAGTCAAAGAATCCTGTTTCCTTTAGTACTTTTGTTATCCTTTCAGATCTATGATTTTGCACCTTAGCCATAATATAAGTTGCTATTCCTACCTGTATACCATGAAGCTGTGGTACTTCAAGAAATTTATCTAAAGCATGCGATATTAAATGTTCAGATCCCGAAGCCGGAGAACTGTTTCCTGCTATCTCCATTGATATACCATTTAGTGTCAGTGAATCCACAAGTTCTTTTAAAAACAAATCATCTTTAATAGTCTTAAATTCAGTTCGTACAAAACTATTTACTGCCTTTTTAGAAATCATAGTTGCAAAATCGTCAATTATGACTTTACCATTCTCTTCTTCAAATTTCCAATCGTACAATGCTGTTATATTTGAAACCAAATCCCCAATTCCTGAATAAATAAATTTTTCTGGTGCTCCTTTAATTACATCAATATCTATAATTATTCCATAAGGTGTTTTAGCTGGAAGGGACATGCGCCTTCCATTAACTAAAAGTGATGCACCAGCACTTGAAAAACCATCATTTGAAGTAGAAGTTGGAATGCTGATAAAAGGCAGCTTTTTTAAAAAGCTCATATATTTTACTGCATCAATAGCCTTTCCGCCTCCGATACCAATTAAAGCTTCTACATCATTTGATATTTCAAAGGCTTTTACACTTACCTTTTCAAAATTTATATCTGAGATAGTCTCTATATTGGATACTTCAATACTTGCTTCCTTTAAGGAATTTTGAATTGACGCTCCAAATAATTCCTCTATACCTTCTCCAAAATATAATGCTACATTTTGAAACATTCCTTTTTTAATCAGGTTTCCCACATTACTGATGTTCCCTTTTCCTACTTCTAAGATTGATGGAATAGCTATTCTATGAATCGAAGCCTTCATGTTTTTCACTCCTTATATATAATAAAACGGGCTTAAATTATTCTGCCCGTTTTTCTTATTAAATATATTTTTATGATTATTCTCTGCTTTGTAACTATAATTTATGTATCTCTTTTTCTTACTTTTATTAATAAGCTAACAATAAGTTCTACTTTAAGACATCAACAACTTTATTGATTTTATCGGCTTTATCCACCGCCTCTGTCCACAATTCTTTTGATGGAATCATTTTTTCTATTGTTGTATAGGTCTCTTTTATAACTGGTATATTTACAAGATTTGTACTTTGAAGAGACATTAACACAAACCAGCATACTCCTATCATTGCTACTATTTTTATTAAGTTCCCAATTGCCTTTAATAGTATATATATGGCAACTATAGCTATTATTAATAAAACTAGCGTATTTGTTGTTATATGCAGCTGACTTTGGTTTATTAAATCATTTATTTTCTCCATGGGTTCCTCCTAATTGTTTACCATAACCTATATTCATTATGTTTATTATATTATTTTCCTATTACTTAAGTTTTCTATCTGTATAACATTGGATTAAAAATAGACTTTAAGTACCTTTTCGAATTTATATATTTACTACTCTACTGGTTTATTAGGGATGACTAATGCGCAAATTATATACAAAAGTATTCCTGTTCCTGCTAAAAGAACCATGGCTAAGTAACCAAGCCTAATCAGAGTTGAATCAAGTCCGAAATATTCAGCAAATCCGCCGCATACCCCTGCTAATTTTTTATCTGTTGATGATAAGTAAAGCTTTTTTTCCATAACACCCTCCAAGCTATTATAAATTATCCTACAAATAGATCCTTTTCAAAATTATATCATTCCAGAATTCTATTTACTATAATTTTTATTAATCTATGTGTTCTTTCATGAATATATTTTAATTAACCATTCTCTTTATACTTTCAACACTTCAAAATTAATTCATAAAATAACATAAAAAAATGTAAAAATCAATTGATTTTATTCACCTAAAATAAACCGTGCCAAAATTATTTGACACGGTTTATTTTAGTATCCTTAAGCTATATTTTAGGCTTACTTATTGTTATTTATTAAATTAATTGCAAAGCTTAGAACTTTCGGTCCATTACACATACCATAATCTACAGATGGGATAGCTTCTACTGGAATATTGTACTTTTCACCTTTCTTCTTCATTTCAGGAAGTTGGAAACGGATTTGTGGCCCAATTAATACTACATCTGCTTTTGCCATATTAGAATCTGCTGCATCAGTAGACACTGCCCAGATAGTTGATTCTATTCCTTGTTCCTTTGCTGCTTTCTCCATTTTTGTAACTAATAAACTTGTTGACATTCCTGCTGAACAAACTAATAAAATTCTCATTAAAATCACCTCATAATAAAATTATTTTTGCATATTTTGCTTTAAATTTTCGTATTAAATATTTTTACTTATAAATTATTTCTGTATTTTTTGCTTCGAAACATCTATCAGTCGATAATTTTTTAAACCAATGACCTGATTTTTTTATAGTTCTATTTCTATTATTATCTAAATTTATTTCAACTAAACCATATCTATTTTTAAATGCATTTTGCGGCGACACATTATCAGTAAACGCCCACAACATATATCCAGTACAATTACAACCTTCTTCAACAGCTTTTAACAACCATACTAAATGATCAGATATAAATTCTATTCTATAATCATCTTGTATTACGCCTTCTTCATTTTTATATTTTTCTTCGCCTTCTACTCCCATTCCATTTTCAGCAATGAACCATTCAATGTTTCCATATTCATTTTTGATTCTCATTGCCATATCATACATTATTTTAGGATATATTTCCCATCCTCTATGTGGATTCATCTTTTTACCTGGCAATTCAAACATCTCATAATAATAAGATGGGTGAAATGGAGCTTCTGAATTCCAGCCACTTGTTCTAGCCTTTACTCTATGCGGAAAATATAAATTTAATCCTAATAAATCAACTGTATTATTTTTAATAATATCTAATTCCTCATCGTTATAATCAAATAAACAATCATGTTTTTTAAGTATCTCAAATAATTCTTGTGGAATTTCTCCTTTTACACTTGGATCAAGATATAATCTATTAAAGAAAAGATCATACATTTCAGCTGCTTTTACATCATGAGGTGCAGAGGATCTTGCATAAGTTACTTCTGGATTTAAAATAACGCCAATTTTTCCTCCAATATCTTTTCCGATATTACCTGACTTAAAAGCTTCTACTACTTTTGCTGTTGCAAGAATCTTATTATAGTTCCATTGCATCCAAGTTCTTGTATTTTGCTCAAATGGCCATCTTATAGCATCAAGATAAACTCTAGTCTGAACTACTATAGGTTCATTAAAAGTAAACCAATACTTGACTTTGTTTCCAAATGCCTCAAAAGCCTTCTCAGCATATTTCACAAATAAATCTACTACATGCTTAGAACCCCATCCACCATATTTTTCAAACAATACTGCCGGTAATTCATAATGCTCAAGACATATCATTGGCTCAACACCATTTTTAATTACTTCATCTATCATATTGTTATAATACGCAAGAGCTTCTTCATCAACTTCAGCGGTTTCATAATTTTTTATAAATCTAGACCAATCAATCGATGTTCTATATTTTTGCAAACCCACTTCACTCATAAGTTTTGCATCTTCTTTATATCTTCTGTAAAAATCCGTTGCTAATGTAGGTCCATAACCATTATGCCAAAGATGAGGTGTAGATTTATACCACAAATCCATATACGAATCTTGTCCATCCTTTTTATCTGTCCATCCCTCTGTCTGCCACGCAGATGATGCTGCTCCAACAAAAAAGTTCTCTGGTAGTTTAAATGTGCTTTTGTTTAACTCCATGTCCTGCCTCCAAATATATTATAAATTTTAGTATTACTTTTATTTTGCTAATTTAGTCACCATAAACTTATACTGTAATATTACTAAATATTTAATTTATTTATTTTTTATGTTATACTATAGTCTGAAAATACTTATCAATTATTTTTGATTTGATGTGCGAAATATGCCCATTTCACACATCTCATTTTTTATTGAATGTTCTTGTTTTTTTCTTTATCCGTATTTATTTCTCTTCGTATTTCTATGAGTTCTTCAGCTAATTGTTTCACAGTTATACCTGTCATTAAATGATCTTGTGCATGAATTAATAATAATGAAAGTATACTTGAGTTACCGTCAGCCTCCATTGTTAATAATTCTGTTTGAACATGATGTGCTTGTTCAAACTCTTTACTTGATAATTTTAATAGCTCCTCTGCTTTTTCAAAATCCTTTTCCTTTGATGCCCTAATAGCCTCAAAAGCATAACTTCTTCCATCTCCACTGTGAACTATTAAAGAAAATGCTTGTTGCTCTAAATTCTCCATTATAGTAATCTCTTCCTTTCCTAAACTTACATATTGAATATTAATTAGATAGCATCTGAATCTTCTTGTTCTTGCTGAACCATCTTATGATCCCAAGCTTTTAAGAATGGCCAGTATATTAAAGCTGAGACAAGTATATTTACTCCTTGAAGAATTATTGCTCTCCAATCTCCATTTGTAGCTAAAAATCCAGAGAAAAATGATGGTACAGTCCAAGGCACTGCTATTCCTGCCGGATAGCTAACTAATCCTGTTGCCATCGCTATATACGTAAGTGATCCTACCGCTAAAGGTGCTAAAATAAATGGAATCATCATTATTGGATTCATAACAATTGGAATACCAAATATTATTGGTTCAGAGATATTGAATATTGCTGGTGCAAGCGCTAATTTACCTATCGACTTTGCTTGTTTTGACTTGGCAAGCAATATTATACATATAATTAGTCCTAAGGTTGCTCCACATCCTCCTAAACTGTTAACGAAATTATCATAAAATTGTAATGTTACTATATTAGGAGCTTGATGTCCTGCTTCTAATGCTAATCGATTTTGATCCATCGCAGGTAATAATATTGAATCCATAACTCCGAAAACTACACGAGTTCCATGTATCCCCAAAGTCCAGAAGAAACTATAAAGTGAAATGGTTGATACCATACCACCAAAAGATAATCCTACTAAAGCTAATGGCGCTCCAACAAATTTAGTTATAAATGCGAATACAGTTTGATAAGATGTGCTTTCAAATCCTAAACGTATGAAAAAGAAGAATACTAATATAATAAGCCCCGGTGTTATTGCTGTAAAAGATTTTGCAACTGCTGGCGGAACAGATTCAGGCATTTTTAATACCCAATTTTTCTTAACTACAAATATAAATATTTCTGTAGCAATTATAGCTGTAAGTATAGCAACTATTAATCCACCTGCTGATAAATTTGCTGTTGGTAAAACTTTTCCTAAGTTTAATTTATCTCCGTTTTCTAAAACTACATTAATAGTTTGCACAGGAGTCAACATTAAAAATGCTGCAAGTGAAAGTGCTCCAGCTGATAAGCCATCTACTTCCTTATCTTTTGCTAATTGATATGAAATTGAAATAACTGCAAGTATTGCGACAATATCAAAGGTTACTCTAACTGGATATAAAAGTTTAGTAGTAAATCCAGCGCCGAATATACCGTTTACAAAGTCAGCATAGCCAGTCACAGGGAAGTTTGCTAAAATCATAAATATAGATCCTATTATTATTAAAGGCATTGTTATTGCTAAACCATCACGTAAAGCTCTAATGTGTCTTTGAGCTGCAATTTTACCTGCAACAGGCATTGCTTTTTCTTCTAGGAAATTTATAAATCCATTCATAATTGTACCTCCAAAATATTTTTTAAATGTTTACAATAATGACATCAAATATTTTCGGCCGTTAAAATTATTATTCATTACCTTGATTAAAATTATACTATATACGAAATAAAATTTCAATACCTGAAATTTTATTTCATTTTCTTTTTTTCTAATTAGCATTTTATGCTATAATAAAATAAAGATTCTAAAATCTTTATACTAAAACTATCTAGGAATTACTTGAAAGGTGTTGAATTACTTGAAAAATAGTTGCTTATTACAAATTAGCGATAGATATGATAGTTTCAGCTCAAAAGAACGAATTATAGCTGATTTTATATTAAAAAATCCAACAAAGGTCTTATATTATACAATTGAAGATTTTGCAACAGAGCTTAATGTATCTGATGCTACAGTATTTAGGTTTGTAAAGAAGCTTGGTTATTCTGGTTACCAATACTTTAAAGTATCATTGGCTGGTGAAGTTACAAACACTTCGAACGAAAATAAAAAAGATAGTATTGATACTTCATCAAATGCATATAAATATATGACTGATTTATATGCAAATAATATTCAAGAAACTTCTAATAAATTAGATACCTCTTTATTAGATAGAATAGCTAAAACTATGATGGGCGCTAAGAGAATAGCTTTTTTAGGTTTAGGTTCATCTGGGGAATTAGCTTTAAATTCATATAACAAATTTATAGATACCGGATTATTTTGTATTAATAATACAGATTATCATATGCAGTTAAAATTAACATCTCAGTTAAGTTCTGATGATTTAGCAATAGTGTTTTGCAACTCTGGTATGAATAGAGATACTATTACACTTGTAGATATATTAAAAGATCATAGTGTTCCTATAATAGGTTTATCAAGTAATCCAAATTCTCCTTTTGCGAAAATGGTTAATGAATTTATATATACTTATCCTGTTAACCCTAAAACGGTTATTGAAAAGCTTTCATCTTATATTTCACAAATAACTGTTATGGATTATTTATATCTAAAAATACTTGCAAACGGTAAACATATCGATGTAAATTTTATGAAACAAAACAAAACTATCCAGAGTAGAAAATATACTGTTGAAGAACAGAAGTAGATTTAATTTATATATTACAAATAAGGTTTCTACTTAACTATAGATAATCTATGTCTTAGATTGGTAGAAACCTTACTTTATGTATATTAATTTATTTCATATACCCGCCCTTCATTGGCGATACCGCATTTTCTGAAAATAACTTTAAAATGCCTGACTCATACTTAGGTCTTCTTGGCTTCCAATTCTTTTTACGTTCTTCAAGTGCTTTCTTTACTTCTTCTTCGCTGCACTTCTTACCTTTTATTCCGATGATCTGTAGCGCTCTTTTGGAAATACTAATTTCAATCAAATCATCTTCTTCTATCAATGCAATCGGCCCACCTACTGCAGCTTCTGGTGAAACATGTCCAATTGCTGGTCCCTTAGAAGCTCCTGAAAATCTACCATCTGTTATTAGTGCTATACTTGCAGCCAACTCTTCATCAGAAGAAATTGCTTCTGTTGTATAGAACATTTCTGGCATTCCACTTCCTTTTGGACCTTCATATCTTATAATAACTGCATCTCCTGGTCTAATTATTTTCTTTAAAACCGCATTAATTGCATCCTCTTCGCTATCAAATGGTTTTGCTTTTAATACGGCTTCATGCATTTCTTTTGGAACTGCAGAATGTTTTACAACTGCACCTTCTGGAGCAATATTTCCTTTTAATATTGAAACTGATCCATTAGTGCCTATTGGATTATTAAAGGGACGAATAACATCTTCTCTCTTCAGTCCAACCTTTTCTAAATAACTATTACATTTTTCATAGTATCCATTATTCTTTAGTTCTTCTAAGTTTTCACCCAAAGTTTTACCTGTTACTGTCATTACATCTAAGTGAAGCAAATGTTTTAGTTCTTCCATTATTGCAGGTACTCCTCCAGCATAATAGAAGTACTGTGCTGGCCATTTTCCGGCTGGGCGTATATCTAACAAATAATGTGCATCTTTGTGTATTCTATCAAAAGTCTCTTCATCAATATATAATCCAAATTCATGAGCTATAGCTGGTAAATGTAAAAGTGAATTAGTAGATCCTGATATAGCTGCGTGAACAAGAATAGCGTTTTCGAAAGACTTAATTGTAACTATATCTTTGGGACAAAGATTAATCTTAGCTAATTCTACAGCTTGTCTACCAGCTTTTAATGCAACATCCTCTAAATCTTCGCATGTAGCTGGCATTAATGAACTTCCTGGAAGCATTAATCCAAGAGCTTCTGCCATTACTTGCATTGTAGCTGCTGTCCCCATGAATGAACATGCTCCACAAGACGGGCAAGCATTTTCCTTGTAGTAAGTTAATTTTTCTTCACTGATTTCGCCACGCTGACACATAGCACTATAGGCACCTATTTGCTCTAATGTTAATAAATCAGGTCCTGCTTCCATTACTCCTCCAGTAACCATAATAGCCGGTATGTTTAATCTTCCAATAGACATAAGATGTGAAGGAACTGCTTTATCACAACTTGAAATAAATACTCCACCATCAAATGGAGTTGCATTGGCGTGAATTTCTATTAAGGATGTCAAAGTATCTCTAGATGCTAAGGAATAATTTATTCCATCATGTCCTTGCGACATTCCATCGCAGATATCCGTTGCAAAATATCTTGCTCCCTTTCCCCCTGATTGAGTTATTCCTTTTACTGCTTTGTTAGCAAATTTTAAGAGATGAGCACTTCCTGGATGACTATCTCCAAATGTACTTTCTACTATAATCTGTGGTTTTGCTAAATCTTCAGTAGACCATCCCATACCTCTACGAAGTGGGTCCATTTCTGGTGCAATCTTTCTTATTTCTTGACTAATCATACTACTTCTCCCCTAGTTAATATTTGATATCGTTTAAATACATCTGATGTATTTATGATATCACATTCCATATTTTTGTCAATATTATTTCTCCAAAAAAGCTTTACCTTATATGAATTCGCACTTCTTCTCCACAAAAAATTTATTTTCTTTACTTTTTCTCATTATACCCAAAAATACATCTGATGTATTGCTGATAATTCAAAAAAGTACATCCGCTCTATAATTAGCACAGATGTACTTCTCTGTATCAAATATTCAACAAGTAATTTCTTTTCCTATAATAGTTTTAATATTTCTACGATTATATAACAAATGTAAAAGCATAGCATCTCGTGCACCGTTAGGATCATGATCTCTAATTGCATTTAAAATTTCTCTATGCGTTTCCATCGTTTCAGTTCTTAACTTTTGATCAGTAATATCAATAAATATAGCAATGGAACTGTTAATGATAGGAATTAAATTTCCTACAACTAAATTTTTACTACTTTTAGCTATAGCAGCATGAAATTCTATATCTTTTTCTAAATACCGCTGTTTTTTCAGAATAAGCTCATCTATCTCATCACACAAACTCGACATTTGCTTAATTTCCTCATCTGTAGCTTTTATAGCAGCTATAGACGCTATTGATGGTTCTATCATAAACCTTACTTCCAACAAATCAAGTGCTAATTTATATTTATCTTTTACAAACATTAGCCCTAATGGATCATCGGCAACTCCACCTTTTTCAGAAATAAAAGTTCCAGCACCACGTCTTATTTCCAAAATATTTCGTGAAACTAAAGCTTTAATAGCCTCTCTAATAGTACTCCTTCCTACATTAAGCTGATCTGCTAAGTCATATTCATTAGGCAATTTATCTCCAGCTTTCCAATCATTCTCTATAATTAACTGAATTATACGTTCTGAAGCCTGTTCCCCTAACGGTTTTGTTAAGTTATTTGTATTGTTTAATTCAAATTCTTTGATATCTGACATTTTTCCTCCTACGCTTATTTATCTTATATCCCACTAGATATTCTTTATTTATAATATCACTTCTTCTAATTTATAAACTTATGTCTTTCTATAATAACTTTATATCAATTAGATATTTATTTTCTTCCAAAAAACTTAATAAACTTGTCATCTTCACTAGGAAAATGAGTTACATATCCAATCGCCATTTTTCCTTCTGTTATTTCTATAAGCTTCCTTGTTTTTTCTTCTCCAAAAGCGCCACATAGTTCTAGCGCCCCAAAACCTTTTTCTGCTAATTCTTTAACTTTTTCGCAAGCTTCCTCAAAATTATTAACAGACACAATATAAGTATCTTTAGTTTCAGTTTCAAAACACACATTATGTTTCTCTTTATCATATTTAGGTCCCATAAGCATAAAAGCAAATTTAGGTTTTTCCATATTTAAACCCTCCATTTATATTCTATTTATTTAATATTCTATATTAATAGTTTATTACATACAATTATTTATTTTCTACTTTAATTTAACTCGATTACATCTGCTTCACATTTCTCTCTTCTCAATTCCTAAACCTCTATCAGATCCTTTACGAATATAGTTTCTCCTGTAAACCATCTCTCTTTCACTATAAAAAAATCGCCCTAAGCTATAAGCTTAGGGCGAACTATATTGTCCTTGGTTGGACTACCTAAATTTAAATAATTATCTACTTAAATTCGATACCTCTATATAATTTTCAATTCGCAAAACGAAATATAATTACTTATTATTTCTACGAGCAAAATAAGGCATAACCAGACCTAAGCCAATAAGTATAAACGGAGTTATGATGTTAAGTATAAGTTGGAAAGTATCCTTTGAATACATACCACTAATACATGCAAAAGCAGTAAATGCAAAACACCATATTCCAATTATCATACCCAGTGTTCTACTTTTTACAAATTGATACTCCGGCATAAACTTCTCTCCAGCTTTTTTCAACGCAATATAAGCAGCAAACACCCATAAGTAACGAAGCGGCATACAAACAGCGTTTAATTTCACTAACCATTTTACTAGTTCGTCCACATTTCCGATACCGAAAGCTGGAACAATTATCAATATAGATACAATTATTAGTATTAATTTATGACCATTTTTATATGCACCATAATTATTTTTTACAAACATCTTTTCAGGAATAAAATTCTTATCCGCACTATCAAGCAACATACGTAAAGGCGCATCAATCGATATAATCAATACCGCAAACTGACCAATCATATTTGTGATAGCATATATAACAACAAATAAATTACCTAAATGATAATATTCACCTAGCTTTTGGAACGCGTAATATGCTCCATTTGTCATTAAATCTTTTGGAACATTGTTTGAATCAAACATCATTCCGAGTGAAATAGTACCTAGAATCGCACATACAGCAACCATAATTGCTAATGTAATCATTCCTTTTGAGAAACCCTTTTCAGGATTTTCCATTTCATTAACATAAGGTGAAATTTTTTCACAACCACCAACTGCAAAAACTAAGATAGATAAGCTTGTAAAGAATTTCACATCAAATGTTGGCATAAAAGTTTTTAACGACCAATCAATAGAATTTAAATGAGCATCAGTAATTGCAGGAGCAGCTACCATTAAAATAATAAATAATATTGACATTACAAACATTGAAGTACCTGCAAGGGTCGCTAATTTTTTTAATGGATTTAACCCTTTAGATGCAATATATAATCCTATCAAGAAAATTACTAAACATGATAATTGCAAAAACATAGGATTCATACTACTAATTCTTTTATCTTGGAAAATAGCCCAGCTTGTTGCGATAATAAACCCGGATGGTTTCTGTGAAATATAAGGCATATGTACTATCCAGTATGTCCAACCTGCATAGTATGCCATTTTAGGACCTATAGTTTCGTTAATCCATGAACTGACTCCGCCACCAAACTCCTTAAAGGCTGATCCCAATTCTCCTACCATTAACGCATACGGTACAAAATAAATTGCAAAAATTAATATCCAAGATATAATTGCCTTTAAGCCATTATACTCAGAAAATCCATTAATAACATTCCCAAAGCCCCAAACTGTCGAAAATGCCATAAATGCCAAAGTGTACCAAACAATCTTTTTGTTATTATTTTCTGACATAAACTTTCATCTCTCCCATTTCTAAATTTTAATTTTTATATTAAAATAATATAATATATACCTAATTATGTATATATTTTCGACAAAAACAGTCATAATTTAATTATATTACTAACACAATTAAAATCTGTAAAGAACTTTTTATGAATTCATAAAGCTTATTAGGTAATTTCGTACTTTACTTCAAGTATAAACAAAAAATCATGTGCAAAATTATTATTCCATCAAATTTAGTTCTTTTGAAATCTTATATAATTAATACAGTTCGTTTTGATGATTTTTATTAGCCAGCTCCCTATGAACTTTCTCCGATTAGCTTCAATACTTAATCACACTACAAAAAACCGCATTGATTTTATCAATACGGTCAAACGTTATCTATTATATTAAATTTTATCTAAATGCCACAACTAATTTCATAAAATAACATTTTCTTTATCTAGTCATCATCTTTTAACAATACACTTAATTGTCGTAAGCCATAAATTATTTTCTCAACTTCTTTCGAATCCATTTTCTCTATAGAATTCAATAAAAACTCATTAAAAAATCTTTTCTTTATAGCTTTTATATCATTATTTCTTCTAAATTCCTCTGAAATTGATAATTTAACAATCCTACGATTATCTTTTGGTATCTCCCTATTTACAACTCCTTGTTTAGCAAGACGATCCACTATGCCTGAAACTGTGCTCTTCGTCAAGCTCATATGGTCGCTTAACTCATTAAGAGTGATTGATGGCATCATATATAAGTGAAATATAACGCCTAACTGCGGAGCCGTAAATCCATATTCTTTTGCTATTTTCTCATATTTACAACTAAGAGATTTTTTAATACTTTTAAATATTGCAAGTATTTCATCAGCTTGTTCTTGAACTAACTCATTATTCGGAGATAAGGACCCCTCCTGCTGGTTCATTTTTTTCACCTTCCTTATTTTCTTTCTTAGGTGTTTTTTTCACGCCCATAAATGAAGCTAGAAATATAGCTACGAATACAATAACAACAGTTACCGTAACCGCATAAGCCATTGCATCCAAATAAGCCTGGCTTCCAATAATTCTTGCTATGTAAGATAATGCTGAAGCTTTAGCAGCACTTTGCTGCATTCCCATGCCCATATACGCTTTTGTCAGTGTACTTATTGTATCTATTGCTGTTTTATTATATACATTAATTTGTTCTGCTAATTTGGCATAATTATAATCATTTCTTCCTTGAATAAGTGTAGACATTAGGGTAACACTAACCGAACTCGCTATTTGCCTTAAAGTATTTGAAAGAGCTGATGCCCTGCTAATTAAATGGGCAGGCACAACATTCATACCACTAGTACTAATTGGCATCATACTTAATCCCATTCCAACAGATCTTATACAATTAATAAGTACAATATGCTCTTTGCTAGAGTTCATATTTATAGCATTTGCAAGTTCATAAGAAGATCCTGCAAGTATTAAAAGCCCAGGTATAACCAGTGCTTTTACACCAACCTTATTCATAAGATTACCACTGATTGGCATTAAAACTCCCATTACCAATGCTCCAGGTAACATCATTAATCCAGTTTCCATCGGTGTATATGCTCTGACATTTTGCAGAAATAAAGGTAATACATAAACTCCCCCCATCATCGCCAATGTCAATACGCTAGTTACAATCTGACTTATTGTAAAATCAAACAATTTAAATACTCTTAAATCTAAGAGAGGGCTTGAGTGAGTTAATTCATTAACTACAAATAGCACAAGACTTAAACATCCAAGAGTCATTAATATCGGATTTTCAAGTTTTGACCAGTCAATTGATGACCCTTCCCCTAACACATATAATACACTAACTAGACCTACTGTGGAAGATATAAATCCAATTACATCAAAAGATTTAAAAGGCTTCCTTTCAGTTCCCTTTAACACAATCGTACCCAATATCACTCCAACTATACCTATTGGTACATTGATATTAAAGATAAGTCTCCAATCCATCTTTTCTATGATATATCCACCTAAAGTTGGCCCTATTGCCGGTGCTGCCATAGAAGCTATTCCCCAGAAACCAAGAGCTAATCCTACTTTTTCTCTAGGGAATACTTGGTATATTATAGACATTCCTACTGGCATTATCATTCCTCCGCCAATAGCTTGAATGATACGGAATATTATCATACTGGTATTACTCCAAGAAATACCACATAACATAGACCCAATTGTAAACATTGCTAAAGCAAATATATATACTCTTTTAGCGCCCAAAATTTCTTGTAAATATCCTGTAAGCGGTATAATCGCACCAAGTGCTAAAGTATAAGAGGTCAATACCCACTTTATATCATCTAAAGATACTCCAAAAACAGACATCATTTTAGGAAGAGCAATATTTACTATACTACTATCGAGTATAGACATAAAAGTACCTATTACAACTACGCCTAGCGCTAACCAACTATTCAATAATGAATCTTTATTACTCTCTCCCATTACATCACCTCATTATTTAATATGAATCTTAATAACTGCATTAGTCCCTGGGAGAATCTTTTCATTAAAACTATCAAGTTCAATTTTTATAGGTATTCTTTGAACTACTTTTGTAAAAGTACCGCTTGTTGATGATGGTAATAGCGATATAGCCGAATTAGATACTTCTCCTATAGTTTTTACTTTTCCGCTAAATTTCTCAGAGTCATATTGATCTATTGTAATATCAACTGGTTGTCCAACTTTAACTTTTCCAAGTTTTGTTTCTTCTATATTCGCAGAAATATAAAGCTTACTTGGATCAACTAATGTAATTAAAGTTTGACCTGTTGATAAAAGTTCCCCAACAGTTCCTTGCTTCTTTACAACAATTCCGTCAATAGGTGATCTAACCAAAGATTGCTCTACACTTGTATCTGGAAGATTATTCATTTCCTGACGAGCCAAAATTTCGTTTTTTGTCACTTTATCTCCTTCTGTAACATTAAGTTCCAATAACTTACCTGAAATTTGAGGAGTTACACTTACGAAATCAGCATTAACTTTTGCATCCTCTGTCGAAACATAATATGCATTTTCGTACCAATAGTAAAATGCTATACTACTCAATGCTACCACAATTGCCACTAATATTCCAATAATTAATATTTTACGCTTTTCTTTCATAATTCAGTCACCTCTTCCCTTATTCCTTTATTCCTACTTCAGCAAACATACCAGGTTTCAATACTGAATTTGGATCTGATAATGCTACTTTAACCAAAATATTTCTACTCTGAGCATTTAATTTAGAATTTATAACTGATATTTTTCCTTGAAATTCTGTATTATCTACTTCAGACACCTTTACAGTTACATCTTGTCCTTCTTTAAATTGCCCCACAATATCTGCTGGTACATAAGCATTTACAACTAAAGCATTAGCATTTGAGATTGAAAGAAGCGTTGTATTTGCTGATGCCATCTCTCCTGCATTAATACTCTTAGCATTTACCGTTCCAGAAATTGGCGCTGCTATAGTTGCATTACTCAATGATGTTTGTGCAATCTTTAAGGCTGCTTCTGCTTGATCTACCTGTGCCCTATAAATATCTATACTTGTTTCTGTTGCACCATTTTTATGCATATTTAATACTTCTTGAGCTGTTTTTTGTTGTGCTTCTGCTGCTGTAAGCTGTTGTTGTGCAGTTTCAAGTTGCTGCTGTGTAACAGCCTCTGAATCAAATAAAGTTTTTGTTCGATCATAATTTTTTTTAGCAACTTCATAATTTCCAGTTGCACTATCTAATGATGCTTGATCTTGGGCTATTTGCTCAGGACGTGCAGTACTCATAGCATTTGTTAAATTTGCCTGAGCAGTTTTAACTGCTGCCTGTGCTTGGTCCACTTGTGCCTGTAAATCTTGTGTATCTAGTTGTATAACGGTATCTCCTGCATTCACCTTAGAACCAACATCAACTAACACCTTTGAAACTCTTCCTGAAATCTTTGAAGCTACATTCGCTTGATCATTTGCATCAATTTTTCCAGCCATTATGTACTTAACATTGGATTGTTGTTCTGTATTTTGAGTAGTTTGTGAGTTATTATCTACGCTTGTACTACTTGCAGAACTACAACCACTTAACATCATTGCCATAACCAAACAAACTAACATAGTCTTTTTCATATTACCCCTCCATCAATTAATTATTCCTACACATATTGTTCGTATGCTAACAGTATGTATTATACAACTATTTATTTTTATATTCAAGAATAATATTCCACTTTTTAAAACAAATTTAATCATTATTTTTGATAACATTTACAAACACATTATGTTTACGGTATCATTGTATAATCAAATTATATTTTCTAATTAAAACTAATTTAATGACGTTTTATAAAAAAGCAACTTGAATTATATACCGAGAAATTCAAGTTGCTTTTACTTCTTTAAACTGTTTATAATTAAATTCCATATAAGCTACCACTTTAAATAAATCTATAAATACGCATTAATCTATTATTTTATTGCTGTAGCTAAAAATATACCTGTTTTGGTGTATTCTCCTTTACTTGATATACCTACTGCTTCCAATTTTGTATTTTCAATTTTAATATTTTTAAATCCCGAATTACTTAACCACGCTGTTATTTCTTCCTCGCTAAACCCTAACCATTCATCGTACATTTCTTCCCTAGCCCAGGTACCATTATGCTTATATACATCAGAAATAACAACTCCCCCTCCGCTTTTTAAAACCCTATACATTTCCTTTATGCTTTTCTCTGGATTCACTACATGATGAAGTGCCATATTAATTGTTATTGCATCTAAAGATTCATCAAATAAAACTAACTCCTCCAATGTAGATCTAATAGGGTATATATTATTTAAATTTCTCTTAAGACTTTCTTTTTTTAATTCCCTAAGCATATTTAAAGATTGATCTACTGCAAAAACAATATTAGGATTCTTAAGTGCGAGTCCTACGGAAATAAATCCAGTTCCGCAGCCTAAATCTCCAACCACCTTACTTTCCACATCTAATCTCTGTAATATTCTTTCCCTTACTTCATCTTTAAAATATTCACTTCGCATCTTATTCCAATTTAACGCAATATTATCAAAATATTCTCTTGAACTCATCGCTTTTTCCTCCTTTTTAATTTAAATTAGCAGCTATTTACAATTATTTTTTTAATTTAAAAATGTATTTTATTTCACTGTAATACTATAATCTCATCTTTTCATACAATTTATATATCTTTACTTGGTTATATATATAAAATATGTTATTTTCCAATTCATGTTACTTAAAATCCTAACTTTACTATAAAAAAAAAGGCTATGCAAGTATCCATCTTGCATAGCCTTTTCCTCTATTGAATTTTATTGTAATACACTAGTTGTTGTCGCTTTAGCTGATTGACGAGTTTCTTTTATTTTTTCTCTAGCTTCTTTATTAGTAAGACCTGAAATATCTATTTCAAGTTTTGTTGCTTTTTCTTTAAGCTTTTCAGTCACTTCTTGTTTTTTTGTGTCAACAGCTGCCTTTATCTTTGCCTTCGCTTCTTCTTTTGACAATCCAGTGACGTCAATACCTAATTTTACTGCTTCCGCATCTCTTATTTTATCTCTTGCTTCCTGACCTGTTAATCCTGTTATATCTACATCTAATTTAGCTGCTCTTTCTTTGAGTTTTTCTGTTATTTCTTGTTTCTTTGCTTCAATGGCTGCTTTTATTTTTACTTTTGCATCTTCTTTTGATAACCCTGTAATGTCTACCCCTAATTTTGCCGCTTCTGCTTCTTTTATCTTATCTCTTACTTGCTCACCTGTTAGTCCTGATATATCTATACCTAGCTTAGCAGATCTTTCTTTAAGTTTTTCTGTTACTTCAGCTTTTTTTACATCAATAGCAGCCTTTATCTTTGCCTTTGCGTCCTCTTTTGATAATCCAGTAATATCTATGCCTAATTTAGCTGCTTCTGCTTCTCTTATTTTATCACTCGCTTCTTCATTGGTTAAGCCCGTAATATCTATTCCTAGTTTTGCAGCTCTCTTAGTAAGCTTTTCAAATTTTTCTTCTTGTGTTAACTTCCTAGTTTCAGTTTGTGCTGTTGTATTAGTTGTTTGATCTTGTGAGCTTACAGTATCAGCAAACGCTGGAATAATACTTGAAATTCCAATTACAGTTGCAATGACAATACCTAGTACTTTTTTCTTTTTCATATTCACTTTCTCCTTTTAATTAATTTTCCAAAAAGATGTATTTGTAATCCCAAAATATCTGGTTACAAATACATAATAAAACCCTTTTGTGAAATTTATGTGAAATAAAAAATTATAATGTAAAATTAATTAATCTTTGGTATTTCAATCGAAAAAACCACACCACTTTCCATATTCTCTACAGTAGCAATTCCGCTATGAAGCTTAGCTATTAATCTGACCAATGATAAACCAATTCCATGTCCTCCATACTTTCTGGATCGTGATCTATCGACTTTATAACATACATCCCAAATCTTATCCTTATCTACCTCTGGTATATTATCTCCAGTATTGAATACGCTTATCTTTATTTTGTTTTCTTTTTCTTCCGCTGTCACATTAATAATTTTTCTCTCATCAACATGATCTATAGCATTAGTAATAAAGTTATTTATTGCTTTTTCAAGCATATCACTGTCCGCATTAATTTCATAACCCTTTATGCAATTAAACTCAAAATTAATATTTTTTTCATTAAATATTGGTCTAAAGCGCTCAATAATCTTAGATATAAATTCATGAAGATCAAAACTTATAATATTTAATTTAATCATTCCGCCTTCTATCATAGAATAATTTAAAAGTTCTTTAACTAGCTTATCCATTCTATCGCATTCCTCTACTAAAATAGAACAGTACTTATCCATTTTTTCTTTATCGCTAGCAACACCATATTTAAGTCCTTCTGCATATCCTTTAATTATTCCTATTGGTGTTTTCAGTTCATGAGACATATTCCTTACAAGTTCTTTCTTGCGTTCAACATCTTGCTTTAATTCACCTATACTTTTATTCAATTTATCCGAAATTTTGTTAATACTCTCTCCTAACCTACCTATTTCATCTTCTGAACTAATGTATCTAACTTTATCAAATTTGAGATTTGATATATTTTCTGCAACATTACTCATTTCAATAATCGGCTTCGTTATTTTTTTGGAGAATATTAATATAAAGATAGCACCAACACAAATTACTATGCAACCCGCAAATATGTAAAACTGATTTGCAATTTGGACACTATCATGGATACTTTTTACTGATTTAATTAAAATTAAATATTCTTCATCACTAACTTTTGATATATAAATTAATTTTGTTTTCTGATCATTATCTTTTTCATCAATGTAATATACATATTTTTTTGAAAGTTTTTTTTGGTTATCTAAGATAGTTTTCCTAACTTCTCTTGCTAAACGTTTTTCTTCATCCACTGATTTCAAACGAAATGAATTATATTCTACATTAAAATCATTATTCACAATTATGGTGTTTATTCCATCTATGCTCTGGATCATATCTATATATTCATAGCTATTTTCCTTGTCATTAATATATTCATTTGCAATTTTTTCACTTAATGATATTAATGCCCCTTTATTTTTGTAAACATAGTAGGATTCTAAGAATATCGAATTTAAAAGTATTCCGCTTAAAACTAATGAAATCATAAGTATCATAAATATAAAAAACAGTTTCGTCTTAATTGTTTTCATATTTCTTTACCTCAAACATATATCCGCATCCCCTCACTGTCTTTATCGAATCTCCCTGATCTGACAGTTTAGCCCTTAAAGTTTTTATATGAGTATCTATTGTTCTTATGTCTCCCTCAAAATCATATCCCCAAACCTTGTCTAATATTTGCTCTCTTGTTAATACAATGCTAGCATTTTTAATTAAATGAATCAGAAGATTATATTCTTTAAGATTTAACTTAATTTCTTCATCATCAACTACGACTTTATGAGTTTTTTGATTAATTTTTATTTTCTCTGCAGTTATTTCATCCGTATAGTTTTTCTTAACCTTTTTTACAATATTATTTAAACGTGCTATAAACACCTCATAACTAAATGGCTTTCCAATATACTCGTCTGCACCTTTCTTTAATCCTAAAATTTCATGTTTTTCATCACCTAATGCTGTAAGCATAATTATTGGAATATCCGAGTGTTCCCTAATTTCCTTAAGAACTTCCCACCCATCATGTACTGGCATCATTACATCCAATATCACTAAAGAAATATCTCTTTCACTAAAAAACATATCAATTGCCTCTTGCCCATCACATGCTATTATTGGAGTGTATCCTTCCTTTTTAACTATGTCACACACAAGATCTCTAAATATATTATCATCTTCTGCTATAAGAATTTTAATCTCCACAACTTCACCCTCTTAGTTATTATTATAAATATTTATAATAATAACATAATAAGTATTATTATAAATTGCAACTAATAAAAAATTATCCCTACACTGTAAAATAACAGTATAGGGATTAATGATTTATTCGTAATAACAAACAATTGGAGTTCCCGCATCAATATTTTCATATATTGTTTTAGCTAGTTCGTAAGGTGAATTCACACAGCCATGCGATCCATTTGTCATATATATTTGTTTACCAAATTCATTTCTCCAACTCGCATCATGTATTCCAATATTTCCGTTAAAAGGCATCCAATACTCAACTGGCGAACTATAATCTTCTCCAACTAAAGTTGCATTTCTTTCTTTATAATTCAATACATATGTCCCCGCCGGAGTTAGCGTATTTGTACTCGCATTCCCAGTAACTACATCTCCCTCTACGACAAGGGCTCCATTTTTATAAAACCATAAATGCTGCTTTGTCATATTAATTTCCACATATGTGTTACCAATATCATTACTTCCTTTTACCCTTGCAGTTTGAGAAAATGCTGGTTCCTTTGTTACATCTTGTCCATTTTTAACCGTTTCTATTATATCCTTTACTTCTTTAGCATTATTTACAATCCATCCATAATTACCGCCACTTACTTGTATTGTTTTATTGGAAGTAGCTGCAAAATTTCTTGTATTGCCAAAGGTGTTAAAAAGACTAGATATTCTATAAACGTAATTCTTTATTTTATCCTCATTAAATGTGACTTCCATATCTTTATTGACCCCAAGCCAATTATGTATTGTAGAACCATCTAAAATTTCTGTTTTATCACCAGAATTATATTTAATTTTAACCCCTACATATTTATCAAGAGTGCTTTTTGTGTCAATGACTTCTTGTGATTTTGATGTATATTTCGGTTTTTCATACACATCACTTAAATTTAAATCTAGTTTTGTTTTTCCATTAAGGATTGCATCTCCTACTGCGTCATGTAGCGCATTTTTATCTATTTTATTCCCTAAATCCTCATCAATGATTCCGTAACTTCCATCTTTATATTCAAAACTAGCATCCTTAGGTTCAACTACATTACTATTATTAATACATGCAAGATTATTTAATGTTTTATTTAATAATTCCTCATCGTATGTCACTATTTTAGACGCATCAGACTCATCTTTTTTAAAAATTGTAGAAATCCAACTAAAAGGATTTTGTTTATCTTTTAACTCTTTGATTTTATTACTATCATGTTTTAATCCAATATCAGCTGCTTTAATTTTTTCGGTTACGTTGCCTCTTTCGTCTAGTTCTAGTGTATATAAATTTATTTCAGATGATAATTTACTCTCAGCTTCTTCAACTGTTTTTCCTGACACATTGATTCCATTTATTATGGAGCCAAAGTGAAAATGATTAGTAAAGTATAATGACAAACCTAAATAAACGGCAGCTAAAATGCTTAGAGATATCACAACACCTGGAATAACTTTACTGCTTTTATCTTTTCTTTTTCTTCTCATGACAATTACTCCCTTCGTGTACTATTATACTCTAAAATAAACCTTTTTTGCACTTTCTTTTAAATATATCTTACATTATTTTATCTAAATTATAAGAAAAAAATAAGCTACATCAAAATAAATATTTATTTTGATGCAGCTTATTTATATACTTTTGCAAAGCCTTGCTATTTCATTTGCAGCTTTTGCTGCAGTACTAAGAGATCCTTCTATCCAACCATGTGTTAAAGAAACGTGTTCTCCTGCAAAATGTACTCTATTGTCATATTCTGTTTTTGCCATTGCATATGAAAAATGCTTTTGCTGCTCAGGCATAAAGTAGCAAAATGCTCCATAAAATCCTTTTTCTCTATTCCAATCAACAGTTATAAAGTTTTCAACTATGGAATCAAGATAGCCTTTTTCAAGCCCATGAACTTCTTCAACTTGCCTTTTTATTTCCTCTATACGTTTTATATTCTCTAGATTACCAACACGTATAGCATCTAAATTTAAATTATAAGATGCTAATAAAACACCTGGTTCATTATATGAATTATCCCTCATCCCTGTAGGTACTTGCTGACTTTCTTCTTGAATATTTTCAATACTATTTCCATGACTAGGATACCATATAGTCTGAATTGGTAAATCTGTATTCGACCCTCCACCAACAATCCTTTCATTGTCATTTCCTCTTTCCCAGAAGCGTTCATCGCACATGAAAGCGGTCTTTTGAGAAGATGTATAAAATACTTCTTTTATTGCTTGCATTTTTTCGGCACTAAACATTGGATTAATATATACATTACGAAGACTAGAGAAAGGAATTGCACAAATAACATAGTCAAAAGATTGAATATAAGTTTCCATAGTTTTTTCGTCTTTATATTCTAGTATTACTTTATTGGGTATGTCTCCTCTTAATACACTAGTAACTGTTTTACCATTTTCCCATGTCATTTTACCTAAGTTTTCTTCTTGAATATTAGAATACTCAATTGGATTTTTAGACATTAAAGAGTTATAGAAAGAAAGCGGCAGGTTAACCATTCCTCCTACAATTTCATATCGAAATGCATAATCTACTGTATACTCTTCAATAAGATTCTCTGTGTAACTATTATAATAAAAAGATCCTAGAAAAGGTGCAATTCCAGAAATCATTTCTATAGCAGCCTCGCTTAATCCCATTTTTTCAAGCACTCTTCTTATTCCAAAGCTTCCCAGATATTCTATTGTTAAGGAATACTCTCTCTTTACTTGTAGTAGCTCCTTTCTAACTGCTGGAGTTATTTTGTATAAATTACTTGATAATGCATCTCCAATTAGTTTTTGCCACGGTGTAACTCTCTCCTGTGCAGTCAAATCAAATTCAGGATAAATATTTTCCATTACACTTTTACCTTGAGAATCATTTCTTGCACGCCTATGCCTTACATAAATGAATGCATTTTCATTATTCTGAATAAAGGGCCTTGTCCTTAAACCAAAGGTATTAATATAATGCCAAGTCGTTTCATGTGCTACAGGTATTCGCATAGCTCCGAGCTCTCCATAAATTTTTTTCTCTGCATCAAAGTAATGCGTATATACCCTTCCTCCAATTCTATTTTCCTGTGTTTCAAAAATGGTTATATCAAATCCAAGCTTTCTAAGTTCAAATGCCGAGGCCAACCCTGCAAGTCCTCCACCAATTATGCCGACCCTAACTCCTTTACAGCTTCCTGGTGACGCAATTGTTGTAATATCCTGTGGTGGGCTGAGTAATTCTATTATATTATTAAAATCTTCAGCACGATTTGCTTGCTCTAAAGTCATTAATAACATTTTATGTCTCTCTTCATCAGTTGGATTATCTGGCTGAATAAAATTAACTTGCCTATACTTTCTGACCAAATAAATTCAACTCCTTAATAAGAATTATTATATTTAAATATACTATTCAATACATAACAAAAGACCAGCAAAACGCTAGTCTTAATAAAATTTATCAACTAATGAGAAAATTTAATTTTAGTTCAAATATTCTATTGAAGATTTAATAATAGCAAATAACAGGGCTGCCCTCATCAATATTATAAAATATCGTACTAGCTAAATTATAAGGAGCATTAACACACCCATGTGAGCCATTTGTTCTATATATGTCCCCTCCAAATTCTCCTCTCCAACTTGCATCATGGATTCCAATTCCCTCATTAAATGGCATCCAAAAATTCACTGGTGAACTATATCCCTGACCTTTTAAAATAGCATCTCTTTCTTTGTATTTTAACTTATAAATACCTGTTGGAGTTCCATGGTTGTTACTTATATTTCCTGTAACAACATTTCCTTCTGTAATTAATGTACCATTTTTATAATACCATAAATGTTGTTGTGACATATTAATTTCTACATAAGTATTACCAATATCATTTTTTCCATGAGCTATGGCAGTCTGCATATATTTAGGTTCCCTTGATACAGTTTTCCCTTCTTTTACTATAGCTATCAAATCCTTTGCTTCATCATCTTTATTAATTATCCAGCCATAGTCACCTCCACTAACCTTTACACTTGATCCTAAGGCTGTAACAAAATCTCTTGTTTTACCAACTGTGTTGTAGGAACTTGACAGTTTATCTAAATAACTTTTTATTTCTTTCTCATCAAATGTAATTTCGTAGTTTTCATTTATCTTAAGCCATTTATTAATTGTGGATCCATCTAAAACTTCAGTTTTATCATCAAAAGTATAGGAAATTTTTGATGAAGAATATTTATTAAGTAAGTCTTTTGTATCAATAACTTCCTTAGAATTTAATGTATACTTTGGATTCTCATAGCAATCCATTGAATCCAAATCCAACACCGTTTCTCCTTTAAGTATTGCATTTACAACACTATCATATAACTTATCCTTATTAATCTTATTCCCAGAAACCTCACTTATGATTTTATAGCCATCACTACCATATTCAAAAGTAGGGTTTTTAGGTTCATTTATCTTATCACTATCAAAGCATGAGAGCTTATCAATGCATTCTTTTAATAATTTATCATCATATGTAACTACACCTTCCACCTTAAATTCCTTCTTATCCCAAATGGAAAGAATCCATTTAAAAGGATTTTGATTATCTTTTAATTCTTGAACTTTCCCATCCGAATTATATTTCAAACCAATATTTTCCCCTTTAATCTGTTCTTTATTATTTCCTCTTTCATTTAATTCCAATGTGTATTTCTCAACTTTGACTGGCATTTGTTCATCAACTTCCTCTACTGTTTTGCCTGAAACATTAATGCAGCTAACCGTTGAACCAAAATAAAAATGGTCTACAAAGTACATTGAAACTCCTAGATACATAGCAAGCAAAGCGGAAAAAGAAGCTATAAATACTATTAAAATCTTATTGCGTTTATTTTTTTGCTTTTCCATAATAACGTCTCACCCCGTTATTATTATACCAAATTATGGAAGGAAAAATGTGTAATTTAATTAGTTAAAATTTTTTTTATAACCCTTTTATCTACAAAATAATTAGTTTTAATCAAACATCATTTGTCATTATTGTTTTAACATTATATTTTAAAAATATGAATATATAGAATACATATTTTCCGTTTCATTTGCCAATTTCTTGGACATTATCGCAATAATTTTACTTATATGTCATTATTTATTACTAATTAATGAAATCAGTCACCTCTCAGAAATGCTTAGCTTTTTTTGAGTCTTAAAATTAATCTCGCTAACCAATCTCTTAGGTAATCTTATCAATATCTTATTAGCTATTCCAGGTACTACTATTTTTTTATTGTTTATTAATCCATCATATGCTGCTAACGCTACTCTTCTCGGATCCATCGCATTTGGCATGTCTTTTTTTCCTGCATTCTTTGAATAGTTCGTTCTAGTTGCACCTGGACAAAGAGCTGTTACTGTTATATTATACCGTCTTAATTCCATATTAAGAGCTTCCGAAAAAGATAATACATATGCTTTAGATGCATAATAAACTGCTGTAAAAGGTCCTGGTGAGAAAGCCCCTGTGGATGCTACATTTAAAATTTTTCCTCTTTTTCTTTTTACCATCTCCCTCGAAAAAAGTTTTGTCATTTCTGTTAAAGTTATCATGTTTAGCTGCATGATTTCTAAATCCTTGCTTTCTTCGGTTTCATGAAAGAAACCTACAATGCCTGTTCCGGCATTGTTTATGAGCATATCAACTTTCAGATGCATACTTTTCACCTTATTAAATATTCCTTTAGCAGCTCCAGATTTAGATAAATCGTATTCAATCACCTGAACATTTACTTTATAATCCTTTTCAAGTTCACTGGCTAATTCTTTTAATTTTTCAATACTTCTTGAAACCAATATGAGATTAAATTTGTGGAAAGCAAATACTTTAGCAAGCTCTAACCCTATTCCACTTGATGCACCTGTGATTAGAACAGTCTCTTTATTTTCCATAATTAAGCCTCCTAATTATATTAAAACTTGTCACAACTAAATTTTCTTCAGGTTCTTTTACCATTTCATAATTATTATCTAATTCCACATATTTATTAACTTGATTAAATTGTATTAATAGCTATATCATTTGTCAATTCAACACCTTACTCTATAAATACCGATATTCTTCTTTATACTATTCCTGTAAATGATATGATAAATTCAAAATGCCATGACTTATGTACTAAGTCATGGCATTTTAAAATTAAACATCTTAAAATTTTATTTAGAATTATCTTGAACATACTCACTAAGTTTTATATGCTCAATATATTTTTCGCCCCAAACAGATATACTATCTAACACAGTTTTGAATTCTTTTCCTATATCAGTTAATGAATACTCCACTTTAGGCGGAACCTGTGGAAATACGTAACGTTTTACTAATCCATATTCCTCTAAATTCCTAAGCTGTTTTGTTAGAGTAGCTTGTTTAAGCTCTGGAATTAATTTTTGTAATTCTCCAAATCTATGAGTTTTTAAACTTAAAATATGTAAAATTATTATTGCCCATTTACCTGCTATAATCTTTTGAGCTGTTACAAATGGACACCTTCCAAACAATTCTCTTCTTTCCTCCATGATATACTCCTTTGTATCTTTTAGATACTATGTAATAAAAATAATTCTACTTGCTAAAATTATAGTAATAACATACTATTTATGTACGAAGAAATTATAACATATTTATAAAAAAGGAGCAATTTCAATGAATGAAGTTTTAGAGTTTTTACTTAACAACCCTACCTTTTATTTTGCCACAATGGATGGAGACCAACCAAGAGTTAGACCTTTTGGTGCAGTTATGAAATATGAGGACAAATTGTATTTCACAACAAATAATACTAAACCTGTATTTGAACAATTAACTAAAAATCCTAAAGTGGAAATTTCAACAACATCTCCTAAAGGTGAATGGATTCGTTTAAATGGAAAAGCTGTTGTAGATCCACGTACTGAAGTTAAAGCTGCAATGTTAGAAGCAGTTCCTTCACTAAAAAGAATGTATAGTTTAGATGATAATATTTTTGAAGTATTTTACCTTGAAGATGCCATTGTAACATTTAGTTCTTTTACAAGTGGTCCTAAAACAGTAAGACTATAACTTAGACTTATGCAATAAATTCACCGAAATGAGTAGTATACTTTTATTCCAGTTGGGTTATATTTCAAAGTATATGTTAAGGTGATGATTGGTTTATCAATATAGGGTTCCTCAATGATAACAAAACTTATGTGTATACTCACCGAAATTGGATACATGTTCTGAAAATAAGCTGAAATGCTCTAAATGGCTGGTTGCCCCATTTCTGCATGTTCCCAATTTTATTGTGACAAGCAGTAAGTGGAACAACCACCCACTAAGAACCTAAACAGCTTATTTTCAAATGCCTATTTCACAAACATGTATCCAATTTCTGGTTTGAGCATACTTTAAGTTCTCATTATGGAACCCTATATAAGAGGATGTGACTTACTATAAATTTACATCTACTAAGCCCTTATAAATTAATAGCTTGGCCGTTTAATTCTCCATATATTGATTTATAAAAAGAACTTTATCACACTCTCCTATAGATTTCTAAATTATATATTTGACTTATTAGATGAACATGTTTACAAATCTCTTAAAAATTTAAGCTAATATCTTCACTAGAAATTATAAACATTTTTGTACCGATAGTGTAAAGTGAGCTATGAAAAAATAGATATAAAAATCAATTCACACTATTAGATAGAAATGTTTAATTTTACTATTTGTCGTTTGATTTTAGGTATGAGAAAAGACCTCCGTCGCCGAAGGCAATAACTGTAAAATACATTAAGTTTATCTTTAGGTTAAGAGAGTTGATTCTCTTGCATGTGAAGTATAGTTTGCTGACCAAGGCTAA
>Ga0209281_1000436_pt1 | contig 61541 bp, 55 predicted proteins | sample MedtruBG_FD_187514 | JGI IMG/M metagenome (GOLD analysis project Ga0209281, IMG submission 187514) | Root nodule microbial communities of legume samples collected from California, USA - Medicago truncatula BG (SPAdes) (version 2) | ecosystem: Host-associated > Plants > Roots > Nodule | place... | reverse complement strand
ATAACCTTATAAAAAGTACGGCATTGATAATCATTTTCAATATCATTTAATTAACTATAATGAACCAACTGCTTACGCGGCATTAACAGCTGTGCCGCCCGACAATAATGGAGAGGATTATGAGTTATACACTGCCATCCCTGCCGTATGCCTATGACGCACTGGAACCGCATTTCGACAAGCAGACGATGGAAATCCATCACACTAAACACCACCAGACCTATGTGAACAACGCGAACGCCGCGCTGGAAAGCCTGCCAGAGTTCGCGAGCCTGCCTGTTGAAGAGCTGATCACCAAACTGGACCAGCTGCCAGCGGACAAGAAAACCGTACTGCGCAACAACGCAGGTGGTCACGCTAACCACAGCCTGTTCTGGAAAGGCCTGAAAACCGGTACTACCCTGCAGGGCGACCTGAAAGCGGCTATCGAGCGCGATTTCGGTTCTGTTGATAACTTCAAAGCAGAATTCGAGAAAGCTGCAGCGACCCGTTTCGGCTCTGGCTGGGCGTGGCTGGTGCTGAAAGGCGACAAACTGGCCGTGGTTTCTACCGCTAACCAGGACTCCCCGCTGATGGGTGAAGCAATCTCTGGCGTATCCGGTTTCCCAATTGTGGGCCTGGACGTGTGGGAACATGCTTACTACCTGAAATTCCAGAACCGTCGCCCGGACTACATCAAAGCCTTCTGGGACGTGGTGAACTGGGACGAAGCAGCAGCGCGTTTCGCCGCGAAAAAATAAGGTTGCATTGACGCCTGTGAGAAGCGAGTCTGATGACTCGCTTTTTTTGTATCTGTATACCCGTCATACTTCACGCTGCAGGTGCGTTGGCTGTGCTCGCTCACCCCAGTCACTTACTGGAGTAAGCGCCTGGGGATTCACTCCCTTGCCGCCTGCCTGCAACTCGAACTATTTAGGGTATAAGGAGTGGCAATGCACTATCCGGTGAATGTGTTTACAGGCAAGGTCAGGGACTACGACGGCAGCCGCCCGAGCGCCATTGCTAAAATTCAGGTCGACGGCGAGCTGACGTTGACCGACCTCGGGCTGGCGGGCGACGAGCAGGCCGAGAAGAAAATCCACGGCGGGCCCGATCGCGCGCTGTGCCACTATCCCCGCGAGCACTATCGCCACTGGATAGCCGAATTCCCCGAACAGGCGGATCTGTTTGTCGCGCCAGCGTTTGGTGAGAATCTCTCAACGGAAGGGCTGACCGAGAAAAACGTCTTTATCGGCGATATCTTCCGCTGGGGCGATGCCCTGATTCAGGTGACGCAGCCGCGCTCGCCGTGCTTCAAACTCAACTACCATTTCGGTATCCGCGATATGTCAGCGCAGCTGCAAAGTGCGGGTAAAACCGGCTGGTTATATCGGGTGGTGCAGGCAGGACAGGTATCGGCAGATGCGCCGCTGGCGCTGGCATCGCGCCTGAGTGATGTCTCGGTGTATGAGGCCTGTGCGATTGCCTGGCATATGCCGTTTGACGATGAACAGTATCATCGCCTGCTGTCTGCGGCGGGGCTATCGACCAGCTGGACCAGAACGATGCAGAAGCGGCGGTTAAGCGGGAAGATGGAAGATAATGCGCGGAGATTGTGGGGAAGATAGCAGCCCCTCACCCTCTCCCCTATGGGGAGAGGGTGAGGGAAGACTACGAACGCTTATACAACGGTAGCCAGAGCGTTATCCGCAGCCCACCCAGCGGGCTATCGTCGGCTTTGACCCACCCGCGATGTTGCTGCATGGCGGTTTCAACAATCGCCAGACCCAGCCCCGTGCCGCCGGACTCGCGATCGCGTGCCTCATCGGTACGGTAGAACGGACGGAAGATCTGTTCACGGTCTTCAGGACTTACGCCAGGACCATCGTCATCAACGATGATGGTGATGCCGTCTTTATCCACCGAGAAGGCCACCTCAATCTTCGTGTTCGAGTAGCGCAGGGCGTTACGCACGATATTCTCCAGCGCACTTTCCAGCGCGTTAGGGTTACCGTACAGCGGCCATGGCCCCGGCGGGAAGTTGACGGTAAAGGACTTGCCCATCTGCTCTGCTTCAAACGCCGCGTTGTCCAGCACTTCATGCCACAGATGATTGGCTTTCACCGTTTCACTCACCAGCGCGTTTTTCTGCTGATTACGCGACATCACCAGCAGATCGTTGATCATGCTGTCCAGACGATGCGCCTCGGTTTCAATGCGCTCCAGCTCTTTGCTCTCACCGCTACGGCGACGCAACAGCGCCGTGCCAAGCTGCAAGCGAGTGAGGGGCGTGCGCAGTTCGTGGGAGATATCCGACAACAGACGTTGCTGTGCGGTCATCATACGATCCAGCGCGCTCACCATCTGGTTGAAGCTGGTACCGGCAGCAAGAAATTCTTGCGGTCCGGCTTCCAGTTCCGGGTGTTGCCTCAGGTTGCCTTGCGCCACTTCATCGGCGGCATTTTTCAGCTTACGCGCCGGTTTTGCCAGGCTCCACGCCAGCCATAACAGCAGCGGTGAACTCAGCAACATGGTGACAATCAGCAGCAATAAAGGTCTGTCAAACAACAGGTTGATAAAGTCGGTTTGGGAACTGCTTGCCGGGCGAATCAGATAGAGCTGGTAATTATCTTCGCCATCACGGATAGAGAAGGGACCCACCATTTCAACCCGACCGTACTTTTTCTTTTGAGGATGGTCGGCGTTATCGGCCTGGCCAATGAAGTTACGGATCACCTGCATTTCATTGCGTTCAGCACCGATGACGCGGCCTTCGCTGGTGACCAGCAGCAGGCGTTGTCCGGGCGGCGCCCACTTATCGATGGCGCGAAACAGCCTGCGCCACCACATCAAATCATTGGGCGGATCGTTTGCCAGCTCTGCCTCAACGTGTTGTTCGATCATCACGCCCTGACGTTGCTCGCTGTCGAGAAGCTCCGTCATCTGGCGTGAGTCGAGTTTTGGCAACATTAAAACCAGCATTAACACCAGTGCCAGCGTCAGCCAGAAAATGGCGAAGATGCGGGCGGTTAAACTGCCTATCATGAAGCCGACACCATCAGATAGCCGCGCCCACGCAGGGTTTTAAACCAGGGGTGACCATCTTTGCGCTCCGGCAGCTTGCGACGCAGGTTAGAGATGTGCATATCGATTGCGCGGTCAAACGGCGTGAGACGTTTGCCCAGCACTTCCTGACTGAGGTGTTCACGCGAGACCACCTGACCAAGATGCTGTGCAAGCAAATAGAGCAGGGTGAACTCGGTGCCGGTCAGTTCCAGCGCAACGCCGTCGAAGCTGGCTTCCTGACGCCCCGGATTGAGGCTGAGGGAATCCACTTCAAGTGTCGGTGAGCTGTTATCCGCATTCTGCTGCTGTTCGCTCCAGTGGGAACGACGCAGGATGGCACGAATACGGGCGACCAGTTCACGGTCGTTGAACGGTTTAGGTAAATAGTCATCGGCACCAAGCTCAAGGCCCAGTACGCGATCCAGTTCGCTGCCGCGCGCGGTCAGCATGATAACGGGTGTCTGGTGTGTCTGGCGTAACTCTTTTAGCGTGTCGATACCGTTTTTCTTCGGCATCATCACGTCCAGCAAAAGCAAATCGATACTGTCGTCCAGGAGACTCAGCGCCTGTTCCCCATCATGGGCAACCAGCACGTTGAAACCTTCCATATCGAGTAATTCTTTCAAAAGGGATGTGAGCTCTTTGTCATCATCCACTAACAGTATTTTATTCATTTTTTAAATACCTCCGAGGCAGAAATTACGTCATCGAAGCGCGCTAATCCATGACTTTACGTTGTTTTACACCCCCTGACGCATGTTTGCAGCCCGAATCGTAGACTGTCTCTCGTTGAATCGCGATACGAAAGAAAGTGGGAGCAAGTGATGCGCATAGTTACCGTTGCCGTCATGGCCTCAACACTGGCGATAAGTGCTGTAAGCCAGGCTGCTGGAGTCATCCCCGGTGTTAACGGGTCCTCAACGGAGGGAACTTCGCAGCACAGTGGCCAGATCAATATGTTTGACGGCATTAGTTTAACCGAACATCAGCGTCAACAGATGCGAGATCTAATGCAGCGGGCACGACACGATCAGCCCCCTGTTAATGTTAGCGAAATAGAGACAATGCATCGCCTTGTCACTGCAGATAATTTTGACGAAAGCGCTGTGCGCGCTCAGGCAGAAAAAATGGCACAGGTTCAGGTGGCCCGCCAGGTCGAAATGGCGCGGGTTCGCAACCAAATGTTCCATCTGCTTTCGCCCGAGCAGCAAGCGGTTTTAAACCAGAAACATCAGCAACGAATGGACCAGTTGCGTGAGGTTGCACGGATGCAACGAAGCTCAGAAATGACGCTTTTCAGTAGCAATACCCGTAGTAACCAGTAACCCTGTTTTTCCTTGCCATAGACACCATCCCTGTCTTCCCCCACATGATGTGGGGGTTTTTTTTGCCTTTCATTCAGGTTTGTTAACCGTTTATTCATCCTTTGACTCCGTATGCATCCGTTATACTAGCGGCAGAGCATGACAGGAGTGTTTATGAATCAAACCTATGGACGGCTGGTGAGCCGGGCTGCAATTGCGGCGACCATCATGGCGTCGTGTTTACTGATCATTAAAATTTTTGCCTGGTGGTATACCGGCTCGGTAAGCATTCTGGCGGCGCTGGTGGATTCGCTTGTCGATATCGCCGCGTCGTTGACCAACCTGCTTGTTGTACGCTATTCACTGCAACCGGCAGACGAGGAACACACGTTTGGTCATGGAAAAGCCGAATCACTGGCGGCCCTGGCGCAAAGCATGTTTATTTCCGGCTCCGCGCTGTTCCTCTTTTTAACCGGTATTCAGCACCTGGTTTCTCCCACGCCCATGAACGATCCTGGCGTGGGGGTCATCGTGACAATTATTGCACTTATTTGCACTATCGTTCTTGTAACGTTCCAGCGCTGGGTGGTTCGCAAAACGCAAAGCCAGGCGGTACGGGCAGATATGCTTCATTATCAGTCTGATGTTATGATGAATGGGGCGATTCTTATTGCACTCGGTCTTGCCTGGTATGGCTGGCATCGCGCCGATGCGATTTTTGCGTTAGGCATTGGGGTCTATATCTTGTATAGCGCCTTGCGGATGGGGTACGAAGCAGTGCAATCGCTTCTCGACCGTGCGTTGCCTGACGCAGAGCGGCTTGAAATCTTTGACATTGTCACCTCATGGCCCGGCGTCAGTGGTGCACACGATCTACGTACGCGGCAGTCAGGGCCGACCCGCTTTATTCAGATTCATTTGGAAATGGAAGATAACCTGCCGCTCGTTCAGGCCCATCTGGTGGCTGAACAGGTTGAACAGGCAATTTTGCGACGTTTCCCGGGATCGGATGTGATTATCCATCAGGATCCCTGTTCCGTTGTCCCCAGGGAAGGCTAAAGAGATTTTGCGCTTTCGTCATTCGTTGTAAAAAAGTGAGCCAGGCCAGCATTTTGTGTATAAATTACCGCCATTTGGTCTGACCTGAATCAATTCAGCTGGAAGTGGTTGATATACTATTTGCAGTATTCGTTGGTTGAGCAGACGTCTTCCGGCAACAGATTTCATTTTTGCATTCCTAAGTTCAGAGGTAGTCATGATTAAGAAAATCGGTGTGTTGACAAGCGGTGGCGATGCCCCAGGCATGAACGCTGCAATTCGTGGAGTGGTTCGTGCAGCGTTGACGGAAGGTCTGGAAATTTTTGGCGTATATGATGGCTACCTGGGTCTGTATGAAGATCGCATGGTGCAGCTCGATCGCTATAGCGTCTCTGACATGATTAACCGTGGGGGGACCTTCCTGGGCTCCGCACGCTTCCCGGAATTCCGCGAAGAGCACATCCGTCAGGTGGCTATCGAAAACATGAAAAAACGTGGCCTGGACGCGCTGGTGGTGATCGGCGGTGACGGCTCGTACATGGGTGCAAAACGTCTGACTGAAATGGGCTTCCCGTGCATCGGGCTGCCGGGCACCATCGATAACGACATCAAAGGCACTGACTACACCATCGGCTTCTTTACTGCGCTGGGTACCGTTGTAGAAGCCATTGACCGCCTACGTGATACCTCTTCTTCTCACCAGCGTATCTCTATCGTCGAAGTGATGGGCCGCTACTGCGGCGACCTGACCCTGGCGGCGGCCATTGCGGGCGGCTGCGAGTTTATCGTGGTGCCGGAAGTCGAATTTAGCCGTGAAGACCTGGTTAACGAAATCAAAGCCGGTATCGCAAAAGGTAAGAAACACGCCATCGTCGCGATCACTGAGCATATCTGTGATGTCGATGAACTGGCGAAGTACATCGAAACCGAAACCAAGCGTGAAACGCGTGCGACCGTACTGGGTCACATCCAGCGTGGCGGTTCCCCTGGCCCTTACGACCGTATCCTGGCGTCCCGCATGGGTGCCTACGCTATCGACCTGCTGCTGCAGGGCCATGGTGGTCGTTGCGTCGGTATTCAGAACGAGAAACTGGTTCACCATGACATTATCGACGCCATTGAGAACATGAAGCGTCCGTTCAAAGGTGACTGGTTAGACTGTGCGAAAAAATTGTACTGATTATTGTCAGCACCGTGCGGGCTGATGCCCTCACCCCGCCCTCTCCCACAGGGAGAGGGGGAACACACTAAAAAACGGTAACCTTTGGGTTACCATTTTGCATTATCAGCACCGTGCGGGCTGATGCCCTCACTCCGCTCTATCCCACAGGGAGAGGGGGAACACATTAAAAACGGTAGCCTTTGGGTTACCGTTTTGCATTGTCAGCACCGTGCGGTCTGATGCCCTCACTCCGCTCTCTCCCACGGGGAGAGGGAGAACACACTAAAAACGGTAACCTGCGGGTTGCCGTTTTGTATTGCTTTCACAGCCATGCTCCATATTCCTTCACGTTATAGCCAATCTTTTTTTATTCTTTAATCATTGGTCCGCTTTCTGGCACGCTGCATTCATCAAAACACTGCACAAGAGAGCTGGGCGATGAATAAATGGGGCGTGGGTTTAACATTATTGCTGGCATCGACCAGCGTGCTGGCAAAGGATATCCAGTTACTGAACGTGTCGTATGACCCGACGCGTGAGCTTTACGATCAATACAACAAAGCGTTCGCGGCGCACTGGAAACAGGAAACCGGCGATAACGTGGTCATTCGCCAGTCGCACGGCGGGTCCGGTAAGCAGGCGACGTCGGTGATCAATGGCATCGAAGCGGATGTGGTGACGCTGGCCCTGGCTTACGATGTGGATGCCATTGCTGAGCGCGGTCGTATCGATAAAAACTGGATCAAACGCCTGCCAGACAATTCCGCGCCTTACACCTCCACCATCGTTTTCCTGGTGCGTAAGGGCAACCCGAAACAGATCCATGACTGGAACGATCTGATTAAACCGGGCGTCTCCGTCATTACGCCGAACCCGAAAAGCTCCGGTGGCGCACGCTGGAACTACCTGGCAGCCTGGGGCTATGCGCTGCACCATAACAATGGCGATCAGGCAAAAGCTCAGGATTTTGTGAAATCACTGTATAAAAACGTCGAAGTGCTGGATTCCGGCGCGCGCGGTGCGACCAATACCTTCGTTGAACGCGGCATTGGTGATGTGCTGATTGCCTGGGAAAATGAAGCCCTGCTGGCCACCCATGAACTGGGTAAAGACAAGTTTGAGATTGTGACCCCAAGTGAATCTATCCTGGCAGAGCCAACCGTCTCGGTAGTCGACAAAGTCGTTGAGAAGAAAGAGACCAAAACGGTTGCAGAAGCCTATCTGAAGTATCTCTATTCGCCAGAAGGCCAGGAAATCGCCGCGAAAAACTACTATCGTCCACGCGATCCTGCGGTGGCAAAGAAACATGAAGGCGAATTCCCGCAACTCAAGCTTTTCACCATCGATGATGAGTTTGGCGGCTGGACGAAAGCGCAAAAAGAGCACTTCTCCAACGGCGGTACGTTCGATCAAATCAGTAAACGCTAAGACTTAAATCCGTATGACCCGGTGTGAGAAATCCACCGGGTTTTTTATTTGGTCATCTTTTTGCGTTACTCTTTCGCTTCGGACGAATTCAGGGAACGCGTTGTGAAAAAAATTATCGTGCTGGTTGTGATTGTTATTGCCCTTGCGGCGGGTGGATGGCTCTGGCTAAAAACCGGTAACCCGGATGCGTTACGCCACATCGTTCTCGATCAGTGCCTGCCAAACCAACAACAGCATCGCACTCCGGCACCCTGCGAGCAGGTGAAACCTGACGCCGGGTATGTGGTATTTAAAGATCGTAATGGGCCGCTGCAGTACCTGTTGATGCCAACATACCGCATCAATGGCACCGAAAGTCCGCTGCTGACCGAGCCACAAACGCCAAATTTCTTCTGGCTGGCATGGCAGTCGCGACAGTTCCTGAGCATGAAGCGGGGCGCGGATGTACCTGATAGCGCGGTATCGCTCACGATCAACTCACCGACCGGACGCACGCAAAATCATTTCCACATTCACATCTCCTGCCTGCGTACCGATGTACGGGAAAAACTGAATGCGCATCAGGGGCAGATAAGCACCCAGTGGCTGCCTTTTCCTGGTGGACTGGAAGGACATGAATATCTGGCGCGTCGTGTAACCGATGAAGAGCTGGTACAACGTAGCCCGTTTATTATGCTGGCGGAAGAGGTGCCTGAAGCCCGTGATCATATGGGGCGTTTTGCCCTGGCGATGGCGCAGCAGTCTGACGGTTCGTTTGTCTTGCTCGCCACCGAGCGAAATTTGCTCACACTTAACCGCGCATCCGCTGAGGAATTACAGGATCATCAATGCCATATCCTTAAGTGACCCCACCATAAATAGCGTTTACTCGCCCTGCCTGTCGCCGTAGACTTGCTGAAAAAATCTACAGGAGACAGGTATGTCGCTCTGGTTAACGCATCCTCTGCTACTGCCCTCACTGATTGTTGGCATCACCATCGTGCTGTGGGCGACCTCGCTCCTGCCGGAATTCATCACCGCGCTGCTCTTTTTCACGGCGGCGATGATTGCCAAAATTGCGCCACCGGACGTCATTTTTGGTGGCTTTGCCTCCTCTGCCTTCTGGCTAGTCTTCAGCGGGTTTGTGCTGGGCGTGGCGATCCGTAAAACGGGGCTTGCTGACCGCGCCGCACGGGCGCTTTCCGCAAAGCTGACCGATTCATGGGTGTTGATGGTGGCGAGCGTCGTGCTGCTGAGTTATGCGCTGGCTTTCGTCATGCCGTCAAACATGGGACGCATCGCGCTGTTGATGCCGATTGTGGCCGCGATGGCAAAAAGAGCGGGCATTCCGGACGGTTCGCGCGCGTGGTATGGCCTGGCGCTGGCCGTCGGTTTCGGCACCTTTCAGCTCTCTGCCACCATACTGCCCGCGAACGTGCCCAATCTGGTGATGAGCGGTGCGGCGGAAGGGTCGTATGGCATTCATCTAAACTACGTTCCCTATCTGCTTTTACACACGCCGGTGCTTGGCATCCTGAAAGGGATGATCCTGATTGGTCTTATCTGCTGGCTCTTTCCCGGCTCGCCGAAGCACCCTGTCGACACCACGCCTTCACAGCCGATGGGGCGTGATGAAAAGCGTCTGGCCTGGCTACTCGCCGTGGTGTTGATCATGTGGGTGACCGAAAGCTGGCACGGCGTTGGCCCCGCCTGGACCGGACTGGCTGCCGCCGTGGTCGTGATGTTACCGCGTATTGGCTTTATTACCGGCGACGAGTTCTCGGCGGGGGTGAATATGCGAACCTGTATTTATGTGGCAGGTATCCTTGGGCTGGCCATTACCGTGACGCAAACCGGCATCGGGAGCGCGGTTGGCGAGGCGCTTCTCACCATGATGCCACTGGATGCGGCAAAACCGTTCACCAGCTTCCTGGCGCTGACGGGGATCACCACCGCACTGAATTTCATCATGACGGCAAATGGTGTTCCGGCCCTCTATACCACGCTGGCACAAAGTTTCTCGGATGCGACCGGCTTTCCGCTGCTGTCGGTGATTATGATTCAGGTTCTGGGATATTCCACCCCGTTGCTGCCGTATCAGGCATCACCGATTGTGGTGGCGATGGGGTTAGGAAAGGTGCCTGCAAAGGCGGGTATGTTGCTCTGTCTGGCGCTGGCGATTGCGACGTATCTGGTGCTGCTGCCGTTGGATTATCTGTGGTTTAGCCTTTTAGGCCAGCTGTAAAAAAGCCCGGTAGCGCGAGCGCTGACCGGGCCTGCAGTATGAGCAGGGCGGGAAGCTGTTCGCCACCCGCCGCAAAGCATTACGCTTTTGCTGCTTCTGCCGCTTTAACGATAACCGCGAAAGCGTCTGCTTTCAGGGAAGCACCGCCAACCAGCGCGCCATCGATGTCTGGCTGGGTGAACAGCTCAGCAGCGTTGGAAGCGTTAACGGAACCGCCGTACTGGATGATCACTTGCTGAGCGACGTTCGCATCAGCTTTAGCAATGTGGTCACGGATGAATTTGTGAACAGCCTGCGCCTGAGCTGGGGTCGCTGATTTGCCGGTACCGATTGCCCATACTGGTTCGTAAGCGATGACTGCGCCTTCGAACGCGGCTGCGCCCTGCGTTTTCAGCACAGCGTCGAGCTGACGAGCACACACTTCTTCCGTTTTGCCCGCTTCGTTTTCTGCTTCGGTTTCACCAATGCACAGAACCGGCACCAGACCTTGTTCTTTAACCACGGCGAATTTCTTCGCGATGAACTCATCAGATTCTTTGTGGTAAGTACGACGCTCAGAGTGGCCGATGATGATGTATTTTGCGCCGATATCTTTCAGCATTTCAGCGGAGGTTTCACCGGTGAATGCGCCAGACAGGTTAACGTCTACGTTCTGTGCGCCAAGGATGATGTGGCTGCCGTCAGCGGCGTGTTTAGCCAGGTCCAGGTACATGTCCGGCGGAGCGATTGCAACAGCACAGCCCGTCACGCCAGCCAGCTCTTTGCGCAGGTTCGCAATCAGCTCATTTACCATGTGGCGGCTGCCGTTCAGTTTCCAGTTACCCATCACTAAAGGATGTCGCATTTTAATTCTCCACGCTTCAAGAGCGAATTAAGGATTATGGCCGCCCTGAAGGGCAGCATGGTCTGTGAATCAGTATAGAGATTTTCCTCTGAAAGGCTTTGCTTTTTGTCATTAATTCGCCCCTCCGAGTGTGTCAGATAGTGCCAGCTTAATCGGTTCAACGGCGAAGGTCAGTCCCTTTTCGCCGTTATCTGCGACAACATAGCGTACGGCACCTTCCGTTTCGGCGTAATAGCGTTTGTTTTTACCGGCCACCAGTAACTTTTGCAGCTTTTGCTGGCTCTGTGCTTTGGTAAATGTGGGGGTAAACGCCCGCAAAATCGCGCTCATGTACTCCAGCGCTTTCGCTTTGGCCGCTTTCTGCTCTGGCCCCTGAATAGGCAGCCAGGTGATTTGCATGCTTTTGATTTTTAAGGTTCCGCGTTCAAGCGCCGTCGACGCATACAAATTTTCGTTAATTTTACTGGCGGCGCGCGTCAAGGTGGGCGTATCGCGCGCGGCATCAATAGCGCGGAATTCACCTAAGGGTAGCGCAGGGTTTTCGTGATTAAAGGTTTCGCGAAACTGGCTGATCGACTGATCAAAAGAGGGCGCACCCGCAGCGAGATACGGTGCAGTAGCCGGTTTGGCAGGTTCAATGGCATGCAGAAAAAAGCTGGCGCTCAGCAAGGTAATACACAGTAAAAGAGAGTCGGCCCGTTTTTTCATCAATTATGTCCCTGGTGGTGGCTGTTCACAATTAAATCGATATCTGCCCGGCTTGTCAAAAAGTCACAACTCCAGGGTAAACTAGGCGGCAAACGATAATCAGGAACCTGACATGACGATACAGCAGTGGTTGTTTTCATTCAAAGGGCGTATTGGACGTCGCGATTTCTGGATCTGGATGGGGGCGTGGATTGCCGGCATGCTGTTGCTGTTTAGCCTGGCAGATACCGCGTTGCTCAGCTCGCAAATGGCGGCATTTGCCCTGGTTTGCCTGCTTTGGCCGACGGCTTCGGTGATCGTCAAGCGTCTGCATGACCGTGGACGTTCCGGATTGTGGGCGCTGCTGTTTATTCTGGCGTGGATGCTGCTGGCCGGAAACTGGTCCATGCTGCCCTCCGTACTGCCGTGGCTGGTAGGCCGCTTCGTCCCGACGCTGATATTTGTGATGATGATTATCGATTTGGGTGCCTTTGTGGGCACCCAAAGCGAAAACAAATACGGCAAAGAGACACAGGACGTGAAGTACAGCTAATTACCAGTAGTGCTCCGCAGTCATATGGCCCGGTCGGCGGCGCAGATGTTTGGTCATCTGCCGGGTCTCTTTCAGCAACTGCTGGGTATCACGGACCATCTGCGGATTCCCGCACAGCATGACATGGCTGGTTTCGGCATTCATTGCCAGGCCGACGGCCCTTTCCAGTTCACCGCTTTCAATCAGCGCCGGAACGCGTCCGGTCAGCGATCCTTCCACCGTTTCGCGGCTGACGACGGTCTGAATGGTTAACTTCCCTTCGTAGCGTTTTTCCAGCGTCTGCATCAGCGGCAGGTAGCTGAGATCGGCAGCATAGCGTGCGGCATGTACCAGCACGATTTTTTTAAAGCGGTCCAGATCGTGGCCGTACTGCAAAATAGAGAGATAGGGGCCAATCGCTGTACCGGTTGCCAGCATCCACAGCGTGTCGCAATCGGGGATTTCATCCAGCACAAAGAAGCCAGCGGCCTCGCTGACGATCTGAATTTCATCTTCTGGCTGCAAGGCTGCCAGGCGTGGGCTGAGTTTTCCGTCAGGCACGGTCACCAGGTAAAATTCGAGATCGGGATTATCGGGGGCATTCACGTAGGAGTACGCACGCTGCACGCGTTCGCCGTCAATCTCCAGCCCCAGTTTGGCAAATTGCCCTGCCGTGAAGGGCTGAATAGGGGCGTGGATGGTGATGCTGAAGAGCGCATCGGTCCAGAACGTTACCTTTTTGACTTTACCTGTTACCCAGTCTGCCATGACGGTCTCCTGTGCTGAATTTCTGCTTCTATCTTCCGTTCTTGCTGGCGAGATTTCCAGCCCAGCGGGGCCGGAAAGCTCTATTGATCAAATCACCTTACAGGATGTGAGTCTGAACATTCGGGTCTTTACGATCCAGATAATGGATGGACTGGATACGTCGGATGGTGCGCGATTTACCGCGAATCAGCAGCGTTTCGGTGGTCGCCATGTTGCCTTTACGGGTGATCCCATCCAGCAGATCGCCTTTAGTGATACCGGTGGCGGCGAAAATCACGTTGTCGCTGCGCGCCATCTCATCCAGAGGCAGGACTTTATTGGCTTCGATGCCCATCTCTTTACAGCGTGCCAGCTCTTCTTCACCGATACGGCGGTTCTCTTCAGTGTCGCCCTTAACGTCGTGACGCGCCAGTAAACGGCCCTGCATATCACCATCCAGCGCACGAATCACGGCTGCGGATACTACGCCTTCTGGGGCGCCGCCGATGCCATAGAGCACATCCACTTCGCTGTCTGGCATGCAGGTGAGTATAGAGGCTGCGACGTCGCCATCGGGAATGGCGAACACGCGTACCCCGAGCTGTTGCATTTGGGCGATGGTGGCGTCATGACGCGGTTTCGCCAGAATGGTGACGGTGAGTTCACTGAGTGGCTTGCCTAATGCGGCGGCGACATTGCGCAGGTTCGCTTCCAGCGGCAGGTTAAGATCGATCGACCCTTTTGCTCCGGGGCCAACGACCAGTTTTTCCATGTACATGTCGGGCGCATTAAGAAAACAGCCTTTATCACCGACGGCAAGTACCGCCAGCGCGTTAGCCTGACCCATCGCGGTCATGCGGGTTCCCTCAATGGGATCGACGGCAATATCGACCGCATCGCCGTTGCCGGTACCGACCTTTTCACCGATGTAAAGCATCGGGGCTTCGTCGATCTCGCCTTCGCCGATGACGATGGTGCCATCAATGTTGACCAGGTTGAGCATAATACGCATGGCATGGACGGCCGCGCCGTCGGCGGTATTTTTATCGCCACGGCCTAACCATTTGTAGCCTGCCAGGGCGGCGGCTTCGGTTACGCGGGAAAATTCGATAGCAAGTTCACGTCTCATTGGATACTCGTGCAGTCAAAAGGAATTGCACGAAGTTTATCACAGAGTGGGGAGGGGGGCGGTTTTAGCCCTCTCCGCACGGAGAGGGCTGGGGTGAGGGAAAATTACTCCTCGTGCTCTTCCCATGCCAGGGCGCGTTTCACCGCCTTCTTCCAGCCGCTGTAACGGTAGTTACGCTCGGTGGTTTCGATGCCCGGACGGAATTCGCGCTCGATGACCGCTTTCTCCTGCAGTTCATCCAGATTCTGCCAGAAGCCGACGGCCAGCCCTGCCAGATATGCCGCGCCTAATGCGGTGACTTCACGTACTTCCGGACGCTCAACGCGCGTCCCCAGAATATCGGACTGGAACTGCATCAGGAAGTTGTTAGCAACCGCGCCACCGTCCACACGCAGCGCGTGAAGGCGAATACCGGAGTCAGCCTGCATCGCTTCCAGCACGTCACGCGTCTGATAAGCGATGGATTCCAGCGTAGCACGAATAATGTGGTTCGAGTTTACCCCACGGGTCAGGCCGAAAATCGCGCCGCGTGCATACGGGTCCCAGTAGGGGGCGCCCAGACCGGTAAAGGCGGGCACAACGTAGACGCCGTTGGTGTCTTTCACTTTGGTCGCGAAATATTCGGAGTCGAAGGCGTCGCTGATCAGCTTCATTTCGTCGCGCAGCCACTGAATGGAGGCGCCCGCCATAAATACCGCACCTTCCAGCGCATAGTTCACTTCACCCCGCGGGCCGCAGGCGATGGTGGTCAGCAGACCATTTTCTGATTTCACCGCTTTCTCACCGGTATTCATCAGCATGAAGCAGCCGGTGCCGTAGGTGTTCTTCGCCATCCCTTCTTTCACGCACAGTTGGCCAAACAGCGCCGCCTGCTGATCGCCCGCGATACCGGAGATAGGAATACGCGTCCCGCCCTTACCGCCGATGTTAGTCTGACCGTAAACCTCAGAGGATTTACGGACTTCAGGCAGCATGGCGCGTGGGATGTCCAGCGCGTCCAGCATCTTGTCGTCCCAGTCCAGGTCGTGGATGTTAAACAGCATGGTACGGGAGGCGTTGGTGTAGTCGGTCACGTGGACACGCCCTTGCGTCATCTTCCAGATAAGCCAGGTATCAACGGTACCAAACAGCAGTTCGCCGCGTTTTGCCCGTTCACGTGAGCCTTCCACGTGGTCAAGGATCCATTTTACTTTGGTCCCGGAGAAGTACGGGTCGACGACCAGACCGGTGGCGCTACGGATGTACTCTTCCATCCCGTCACGCTTGAGTTTTTCGCAGATCTCGGCGGTACGACGGCACTGCCACACGATGGCGTTATAAATCGGTTTACCGGTTTCACGCTCCCAGACAATGGCGGTTTCGCGCTGGTTGGTGATACCAATGGCAGCGATCTCATCGGAACTGATGTCTGCTTTTGCCAGCACTTCGACCAGCGTAGAGCTTTGGGAGGCCCAAATTTCCATCGGGTCGTGTTCTACCCAGCCTGGCTTAGGGTAAATTTGTTCGAATTCGCGCTGTGACACGCTGACGATGTTCGCGTCATGATCCATTACGACAGCGCGGGAGCTGGTGGTGCCCTGGTCGAGCGCAACGATATATTTTTTTTCGGTCATGGTATGTGTCCCGTAGTCAGATTACAGCGAAGCTTTTTGTTGTGCGGGAGAAGTGGTTTCCTTCTCGTCTACCACACAGGTGTCGCACGGCAAGTGGCGACCGATTAATTTACGATAGCCAAACGCGCCCAGCGCAGCCCCAACAATTGGGCCGAACAGCGGCACCAGGAAGTAAGGGATATCTTTGCCACCGGTAAAGGCGACGTCGCCCCAGCCTGCAAAGAAGGCGAACGTTTTAGGGCCAAGGTCACGTGCCGGGTTCATCGCAAACCCGGTCAAAGGACCCATGGAAGCGCCGATGACCGCAATCAGTAAGCCAATCAACAGCGGCGCTAAAGGCCCGCGTGGAATACCGTTACCATCATCGCCCAGAGCCATAATGACGCCCATCAGAATAGCGGTAATCACCATTTCAACTGCGAAGGCCTGCACAAAATTGATATGCGGATTAGGATAAGTAGAGAAAATACCCGCCAGATCAAGACTTTCGACACTGCCGCGAACCATATGATGCGTCTGTTCGAAGTCGATGAAAAGGTTATAATAAAGCCCGTAAACTAATGCCGCAGCGCAAAACGCGCCGGCAAACTGTGAAAGAATAAAAGGAACGACTTTACGTTTGTCAAAGCAGGCGAACAGCCACAGCGCGATGGTGACCGCCGGGTTAAGATGTGCACCGGAAACACCGGCAGTCAGGTAAATGGCCATGGCCACACCCAGACCCCAGATGATACTGATTTCCCACTGCCCGAAAGAGGCACCCGCGACTTTCAGTGCAGCCACACAGCCCACCCCGAAGAAAATCAACAACCCGGTACCCAGGAACTCGGCAATGCACTGGCCTTTTAAGGTTGATGTCTGACTCATAATCGGAATCCTGAAAAAATGAATGTTTATTGTTAGCGTGGAAGCCCGTGACAGCCACGATGTCCTGTAGACACTGTGTTAATTTATCGTTAACGAGCAAAAACGAGAAATATCGAAATCAAAATGTGTGTGCTGCGTCAATAAAATGAGCGTTTTCGCGCTGTAAAGCGCATTTGTTCCTCATTTGAGAAACGTGAGCTGAATCATTTCATTAACGAAAGTAGTAACAACTTAGTGGTATATGTGCCGAAATCACCAGGACCAGGCCGAAAAGTGTTGCTAACCACAATCTACGCGGCATGCCGCTGGACAGCGAAGGCGGGGCTTCATACAATCGGCATATATGTTGTGCGCGTTTACGTCCAAGCGTCGCCTTGCAATTCAGAAGAGGTATGGTCATGTCATTAGAAGTGTTTGAGAAACTGGAATCGAAAGTACAGCAGGCGATCGACACCATCACGTTGCTGCAGATGGAAATCGAAGAGCTGAAAGAAAAGAACAATTCTCTGTCGCAGGAAGTGCAGAATGCTCAGCACGGTCGCGAAGAGCTTGAGCGCGAAAACAACCAGCTGCGTGAACAGCAGAACGGCTGGCAGGATCGTCTGCAGGCCCTGCTGGGACGTATGGAAGAGGTGTAATCCCCCTTCGCCACGATCGGGCGCACCTGGCCCGACTGGAAACAAGCCATCATTTGTATGATGGCTTTTTTTATTTTCACGGGCATATCTCCGCGTTTATTCCCGTTGAACGGACGAAATAACCTGTAAAGGAAAGTCACGATTCTTTGTCAGAAATTTTGGCCCCGCGATAACAGAAAATAAATACGTGTTTTTGTCATCATTGAGAAAGGCAAAATACCCCGTTCCGCTACTGTTTTTTATATCAGTGATCTTTATATAATTACATTTAAATTGCGCGTTAAAACAGGTTTCCAGATGGAAATCCGGAGGGGTTTCACTCCCGGATGTCGCTTCTATAATCTGAGTGATAAATTCTTCATAGGACATTTCATTAAATATGCCTTCCGCAAGCGCTGTGGCTCCCACGACGGCAAACTGATTTTCTTCTCCCGTGCGCACAGCAACTTTTTCTTTCGTTTGCCACAGCTTGTCAGGCAGTTCAACCGAGAGGGGCACGTTGCTAAAGGTGAATCGCCAGGGACTGTACACTTTATGATAGGAGCGAACGCTGTAGAGCGTAAGGAAGGCCAGGAACCCGCAGATAAGCCAGACCAGGCGTATTTGCGTATTCTTATGGATTATATAAATAATGCCTGCAATTATAATTAAAACTATAAATATTATAATCCAGGCAAATATCCCAATAATAACGATATGGGACATAAATAACGAACCGAGGCTAATGAACGCCAGAAATAGCGTCAGGCCCCATGAGAACCAGGTGAGGGTAGAATCACGCATAAACGTCCTTGTAAAATATAAAGGGGGCAATGCCCCCTTTATATTACAGTATGCGTTTATTCAATATCCAGCGGATCTTCAGAAAGGATGATACCGGTATTATCTGCGTATAGATGGTCGCCGGAGAAGAACGTCACGCCGCCGAAATTCACGCGCACGTCACTTTCACCGATGCCATCACCTGCGGCACCCACCGGAATGGCGGCAATCGCCTGAATCCCGATATCCAGTTCTTCCAGATCGTCGACCTGACGTACGGCACCATATACCACAATCCCTTCCCACTCGTTTTGGGTGGCAAGACGGGCAAGATCGGCATCAATTAACGCACGACGGACCGAACCGCCGCCATCCACCAGCAGAATGCGGCCACGGCCATTCTCTTCGAGCAGATCGTACAGCAACCCGTTATCCTCGAAACATTTCACCGTGATGATTTGTCCGCCAAACGATGAGCGTCCTCCAAAGTTGGAAAACAGGGGTTCGACGACGTTGACATCTTCCTGGTAGATGTCACAAAGCTCGGAGGTATCGTATTTCATAGGGTTACCGCTCAGTTGCTGCGAATGTGTTCAGTATATCGTGCGAAACGCGTTGTTGGCAAAATCATCAATTGTTAATTGATATTTGTCAGTTAACGCAGCGTCTGGCTTAGGACAATCCCAATGACGAACAACAGGTTAGTCAACAGTGCACCTTTTACCGTGCGTTCGAGCATGGGCGGCATCGCCGCTGGGCTCATTTCGCGCAACACGAAGCGTGCCTGTTTGACCAGCAGCGGCGCGGCAAGAACAAAAAGCCAGCCCCACAGACTCTGTAGTGACACCAGGTTAAACAGCGCCAGACATACCAGAGCACCCATCAGCAGACAGGCATGGTAACGACGTGCATTTACCGGCCCAAGACGTACCGCCAGCGTGTTTTTACCATTCTCACGGTCGCTGTCGATATCGCGCAGGTTATTGATATTCAGTACCGCCGTCGCCAGCAGACCGCAGGCGGTGGCAGGCAGAAAGAGAGCAGGGATCAGGGCGTGTGCCTGTAAATACCCGCTACCCATCACGCTCAGCCAGCCAAAAAAAACCAGCACAGAAATATCGCCCAGGCCAATGTAACCATAGGGACGCGTCCCGACGGTGTAGGTAATGGCAGCGATAATAGCCAACAGCCCGAGCACCATAAAACCGATGAAATCCGCAGGCGTTTTACAGGCCACTGACACCAGCGCCAGCCCGGAAAGACAAATCAGCACCACGGTAATCATCAGCGCACGCTTCATCTGCGCCTGGGTGATGGCCCCTTTTTGCATGCCACGTAGCGGCCCAATGCGGTCGGGCTTGTCGCTACCTTTCACCGCGTCGCCATAATCATTGGCGAGATTCGAGAGAATTTGCAGCAGCCCTGCGGTGATCAGTGCCAGACCGGCCACCAGCGGATCGAAATGTCCTTGCCACCAGGCGAGAGCCGTACCGACGATAATCGCGGCAAAAGCCAGGGGAAGAGTTTGCGGGCGGAGACTTTCGAGCCACGCCTGAGTACGGCTGATATCAGTCATAAGTATTTAGCCAATAAAAATGGGGGCATTAGCCCCCATCAAAAGTGATGAAAATGCAGTAACCGCGATTATAGGATAAAACGGCTCAGATCTTCATCTGCCACTAACGCATCCAGATGTTTGCTCACATAATCTGCGTCAATGGTAATGCTTTGACCACCAAGGTCGCTGGCATCATAAGAGATATCTTCCATCAGGCGTTCCAGCACGGTATGCAGACGACGTGCACCGATGTTCTCGGTGGTTTCGTTCACCTGCCAGGCGGCCTGGGCGATACGCTTAATGCCGTCTTCGGTGAACTCAATGTTCACGCCTTCGGTCGCCATCAGCGCTTTGTACTGTACGGTGATAGATGCGTTCGGTTCGGTCAGGATGCGCTCGAAATCTTCCGTGGTCAGCGCCTGCAGCTCAACGCGAATAGGCAGACGACCCTGCAGTTCCGGGATCAAATCAGATGGCTTTGCCACCTGGAATGCGCCAGAGGCGATAAACAGGATGTGGTCAGTTTTGACCATGCCGTGCTTGGTCGAGACGGTGCAACCTTCGACCAGCGGTAGCAGGTCACGCTGAACGCCTTCACGGGAGACATCCGGGCCGGAAGATTCGCCACGCTTACAGATTTTATCGATTTCATCGATAAAGACGATGCCGTGCTGCTCAACCGCATCGATAGCGTCCTGCTTCAGCTCTTCAGGGTTAACCAGTTTTGCCGCTTCTTCTTCAATCAGCAGCTTCATCGCATCTTTAATTTTCAGCTTACGGGCTTTTTGTTTCTGACCGCCCAGGTTCTGGAACATGGACTGCAGCTGGCTGGTCATCTCTTCCATGCCCGGAGGCGCCATGATTTCAACGCCCATTGGCGCGGCTGCAAGGTCAATCTCGATCTCTTTGTCGTCTAACTGGCCTTCACGCAATTTCTTACGGAAAGACTGACGCGCAGTCGAAGGTTCCTGAGGCTGTTCAGCCTGGCCCCAGTTATTTTTCGCCGGTGGGATCAGCACGTCGAGAATACGCTCTTCAGCCATCTCTTCCGCACGGTAGCGGTTTTTTTCGATAGCCTGAACGCGCACCATTTTAATCGCGGAATCGGTGAGGTCGCGGATAATAGAATCCACTTCTTTACCGACATAACCCACTTCGGTGAACTTCGTCGCTTCGACTTTAATGAACGGCGCATTTGCCAGCTTCGCCAGGCGACGGGCAATCTCGGTTTTACCGACGCCGGTTGGACCGATCATCAGAATGTTTTTAGGCGTGACTTCGTGACGCAGCTCTTCGTCAAGCTGCATACGACGCCAGCGGTTACGCAGGGCGATTGCCACGGAACGCTTCGCGTTATCCTGGCCGATAATATGATTGTTCAGCTCGCTGACAATTTCGCGTGGGGTCATTTCAGACATGGGAGATCCTTACGCTTTAGAGGCTAATTCTTCAATAGTGTGGTTGTGGTTGGTATAAATGCAGATATCACCTGCAATATCCAACGCCTTCACAGCGATATCGCGCGCGTTCATGTCGGTATTTTCCAACAGGGCACGAGCGGCGGCCTGGGCGTATGGGCCGCCGGAGCCAATCGCAATCAGATCGTTTTCAGGTTGAATGACGTCACCGTTCCCGGTGATGATCAGGGAGGCATTTTCATCTGCGACGGCCAGCAGCGCTTCAAGCTTGCGCAGCATGCGGTCAGTACGCCAGTCTTTCGCCAGTTCAACGGCGGCTTTGACCAGATGGCCTTGGTGCATTTCCAGTTTGCGTTCAAAAAGTTCGAACAGCGTGAAGGCATCAGCCGTACCGCCAGCAAAACCGGCGATCACTTTGTCGTTATAAAGACGACGGACTTTTTTGACGTTGCCCTTCATGACGGTATTACCCAGTGTGGCCTGGCCATCACCGGCAATCACCACCTGGCCGTTACGGCGTACACTTACAATTGTTGTCACGAGCAGACCCCCTGGTTACATATTCTGAATAGGGGCCCCGAGCCAATGCTCAGGGCTGAATAGAATGATAGATGGGGGGGATTTTGGGGGTTTCAACCCCCAGAGGCGAGTCGAATACAGTTTGAGTGGCCCGCAATCTTCAGACGACTAATGGTGCCATCCGCATTCTCTTTGCCTTTCACCGGACCTATCACCACGCGATTCCAGCCGTTGTTGGTGGTAATACGGGAGTCAAAGCCTTCAAAAGCCAGCTGCGCGCGAACGGTTTCAGCCTGTTCTGCACCTTTAAACGAACCGCACTGAACCATCCAGCGGCGTTCATCTTTTTTCTCAGCGGTTTGCTTCGGCGCGTCGGCTTCTTTCGTCACCGGAGCACTTTGCTGTGGCTGCGCTTTTGGCTGCTGCGCGGTATTGTGTGCCGGCGTTTGCAAGAGATCCTGATAAGGCTGTGACGTTGCCGTTGGTTTTGACTGCGTCTGAACCTGACGCGGCTGCTGCGTCGGTTGCGACTGCACGGTGCGCGTCTGTTGCTGTGGCTGCTGATACGGTTGCTCGGCCACGCGCGGCTGTGTACGAGGCTGCTGCACCGGCTGCGTCTGGTTCATTTGCTGTTGCTGCTGTTGGACAAGGCGCTGGCGTTGCAGCGTCTGCTGGCGCTGCTGCGGCGTTTGCTCGTTCCACGGCACTTCCGTCAGCTGCGTCGGCGACTGGCGCATATCGGCCTGCATCTGTGCCAGAAGCTGGCGCTGTTCATTGGTTAGCTGATCGGCGTTTTTCACTTCGCCACCCGCAGACGGTTCCGTAGGCGCGCGTACTCCCGGCTGGCGGCTTTCCAGTTCTTTGATATAGCGCCAGCGTTCTTCCGGTTTCGGCGGCAAGCCATTCCCGACCACTTTATTGCCCTGGAGCGCTTCAGCTTCTTCTTTTTTATGGTGCGTAATGAAGTACAGACCACCGATAAAGGCCACCAGCACAGCCGCAGCGATGGCGACCATTGCAGGCGAGACAGAAGAAGGCAGGCTGCGTTGCTTGCTCCGTGAGGTGCTCTTTTTGCGTCGCGAAGGTGCCGGCTGGCCGCGACGTACATAATCTCGTTGTGCCACTATCGTTTCGCTGTATTTATTCGTTCGTCAGCCCGCCATGTTACTTAAGCGGCGGGCCTTTGAACAGACACGGAAGTCCGAAAGCCATTTACTTTAAGTAAGGGCCTGTGTTGAACCCCGGATGATGAGTTCGCAGTCGAGCAAACGTGAGCCGCTGTTCACCGTTTGACCATGTAACTGATCGAGAAGCAAAAGCATCGCTTCGCGACCAATGTCATAGCGTGGTTGAGCCACGGTCGAGAGCGGTGGATCGCAAAATTCTGACAGTGAAATATTATCAAAGCCGATGATTGAGAGATCTTTCGGTACCCGCAGGCCGCGGCGCTTGGCAAAGGATAATGCCCCCAGCGCCATCACGTCACTGTGACAAAATACCGCTGTCGGCGGTTCCGGCAGCGCCAGTAATTTTTCCAGCGCCAGTCCCCCGGCTTCGAAGGTGAAATCACCCCGGGCGATGTAATGGGGGTCAACCGTCACGCCTGTCCGACGCAGTGCTTGCACGTAGCCCTGCAGACGGTAATGACACAGCGGCATCTCTTCTGGCCCCGCGATGCAGCCAATGTGCTTATGCCCCAGCTCCTGAAGATAGTTCACGGCGTTGAACGCAGCAGTCAGGTTGTCGATATGAACGGTCGGTAATTTAAGCTCTGGCGCGAATTCATTTGCCATGACCATGGGGGGCAGATTGCGTTGCTCTTCAATGCTGGCATCAAAGGGCAGACGCGAGCCAAGTAGCAGCATACCGTCGATTTGTTTGGTGATAATCAGGTCGATAAAGGTTTTTTCTTGCTGATTCTGATGCGCGCAGTCGCCAATCAATACCAGATAGCCCTGCGCCGCCGCCGTGACTTCTATGCCACGAATAATTTCGCTAAAGAAGGGATCGCAAATATCCGGCACGATGACCAGAATAGTGCGGGATTCATTACGTTTAACGTTCCGCCCCATGGCTTGCGGAAGGTATCCCACTTCCAGCGCCGCCTGTTCGACCTTGTTACGGGTAGACTGAGAAACTTTATCCGGGTTCATTAATGCTCGGGACACGGTTGCCGTGGATACTTTTGCTTTCAGGGCAACGTCTTTCATGGTCGCCGGAGCAACCTCTTTCCTGGACTTCAACGTCTTCTCCTCGCAGGGAACACTGAACGACTCACCCAACCATTTTTACAGATAGTTTATGGAAGCGGTTACAGAATTTTCACAAAAAGTGTGAGGCGCATTCAATTTTTCGATCCGCCTCGCATCGTGGCTCAACCTTCAATGGGATCGACGTCAAGAACCCACTTCACTTTGCGTGCTTCTGGCAGGGTATTGATCAATGCCAGCGCGCCACTGATGACATGCTGCAAACGGATACGTGAAGGATGCTGGAGTAAAATCTGCCAGCGGTAGCGCCCACCGCGTTTAGGGGCTAACGCGGGCACCGGGCCTAAAATCCACAGTTGATTATCGACAAGCGGGCTGGCTTGCAGCAGATTGCGTAGCTGCTGCAGAAAGAGGGGGGCCTGCTGATTATTATGATCTTCAGCGCGGATAATCACGTGGCTGGTCCACGGAGGTAACTGCATCGTCTGGCGTTCCGCCAGCGCCTGTTCCGCAAAGGCGTCGTAACCGCTGTGCAGTAACGTTTGCAGCAGCGGATGTTCAGGGTGGTGCGTTTGCAGTACCACTTCCCCTTGTTTCCCGGCACGCCCCGCACGGCCTGCAACCTGCGTATAAAGCTGTGCAAATCGCTCGGCGGAACGGAAATCGGCAGAGAACAGCGCGCCGTCTACGTCCAGTAGCGCAACCAGCGTGACGTCCGGGAAGTGATGCCCTTTTGCCAGCATCTGTGTGCCGATGAGGATGCGCGCGCCGCCGCGATGGACTTCCGCCAGCTGTTGCTCCAGCGCCCCTTTACGGCTGGTGGTATCGCGATCGATACGCGAAATGGGAACATCCGGGAAGAACGGTGCAAGCGCCTGCTCAAGCTGCTCGGTCCCCAGCCCGACGGGCACCATATGCGTGGAGCCGCAGGAGGGGCACTGGCGCGGGATGGGGCGCTGGCTGTCACAGTGGTGGCAACGTAAATGGCGTTGCGCCTGATGTAAGGTGTAGTAATGATCGCATCGCGGGCATTCCGCGATCCAGCCGCAGTCGTGGCACAACAACGCGGGTGCGAATCCGCGACGGTTGAGGAACAGGATCACCTGATTGTCGGCATTTAAATGCTGGCGCATCCGGCCGATTAAGGCGGGGGCCAGCCCTGCCTGCAGCTGTTGGCCTTTCAGATCGAGCACATGTTGTGTAGCCGGGCGCGCGTTTCCTGCCCGGCGCGTCAGGCGCAGCATATGGTATTTTCGCTGACGCACGTTATGCAGCGTTTCTAACGCAGGCGTCGCAGAGCCCAGAATAATGGGGATCTGCTCGTGATGAGCACGGTAAACGGCGAGGTCGCGGGCATGATAGCGCCAGCCTTCCTGCTGTTTGTAGGAGCTGTCGTGCTCTTCATCGATGACAATCACACCAAGATTTTTAAACGGGGTGAACAGAGACGAACGTGTTCCAATCACAATGGCGGCTTCACCATTTTTGGCTTTCAGCCAGGCGCTGAGACGTTCACTGTCGTTTAAGCCAGAATGCAACACCTCAACGGGCGCGTTAAAACGTTCGCGAAAACGGGCGATGGTCTGTGGCGTCAGGCCAATTTCCGGCACCATCACCAGCGCCTGCTTCCCTTGTGCCAGCACATTTTCTAATACGCTCAGATACACTTCGGTTTTACCGGAGCCGGTCACGCCCGCTAACAGCCAGGCGGAGAAATTGTCAGATGCGCTGTGGATAGCACCGACGGCGGTGGCCTGCTCGGTATTCAGACGCAGTCGCTCGCCGGGGACGCTAAAATCGTTGCGCCAGTCAATTAGCGCGGGGGCTTCGCTGCCTAATTCACTCAGCCCTTTTTTGCGTAACGCCTGAAGGGCGGCATCGTTAAATTCCAGTTGTTCAACCTGATGACGCCAGATGCGACCTTGCCGCAGGGCGGCCAGTGCCTGCTGCTGTTTTGGCGAGCGTTTCAGGCTGTTGATGTCTACGGCTTGCCCTTGTTCAGTGGCGAACCAGTACCACATCGGGGCATGGCTGGCGTCCTTCCCCTGGCGCAGCAGGATGGGCAGAGCATGAAACAGAACATCACCCGTCGGGTGATGATAGTACTCAGCGGCCCACAGCAGTAATTGCCAGACGCTTTTAGAGAATACCGGCTCGTTATCCAGCACCTCAACGACGGCTTTTAGCTCATTAAGCGGCAGTTCGCTGTGCTCACTGACCGATACCACAATCCCCACGCGCTGTTGTTTGCCGAACGGCACTGTCACGCGGCAGCCCGCCCTGGCATGCATGCTGTCGGGCAGCAGGTAGTCAAAGGTGCGGGGAAGCGGAACGGGCAGGGCTACGTGAGCAACGGGCATCGAATCTTCCTGACTTGAAATGTGGCGCGTTAGTATACACATTAGTGAAAGGCGGCGTGCGGATCAGTTTGCATCCCCGGGGCTAATTCTGTATGATTCGCCGCCTTTGGTGTATTTTACGCCAAAGAACTTACAATCAACATCGCGTGGTGTCTGGCGTTAGGGCTGGAAGAGCGACGCGGCCTTAACTGAGGTTCTCCCCATGAAAAAAGATATTCACCCGAAATACGAAATGATTACTGCAAACTGCTCTTGCGGTAACACTATCCAGATCCGCTCCACCGTGGGCCACGATCTGAACCTGGACGTGTGCGGCAAATGCCACCCGTTCTACACTGGTAAGCAGCGTGATGTTGCAACCGGTGGCCGTGTTGACCGCTTCAACAAGCGTTTCAGCATCCCGGGCGCGAAATAAGCATCCAGAAGAAACCGCCCTCGGGCGGTTTTTTTGTGTCTGAAATTCCTTTCCTGAATCATTTATAAATCCCTATATAGATTATAAATTTATATTTCATTTTTATTAAAAATAAACCCTCGTCCGCGTTAACGCTTTAATTCATTTATCAAGATTATCTTTAGCCAGACAGTGATGTTTGTCCTGACTTCCTTTTGTTTATTGCCATTAAATAACAGTGACTGGCAATCAATAAAAGGTTTCTCCCTTATTCTGATTCTACACTGCGCGCGTCTTTAATTTTTTATTTCTGACGTTGACGCCAGCGTCGGTTGGACGGCACAGATACCTTAATAAGGGATTAATTATGAGAACGCAGCATTTTTTATTCGTACTTCCATTAATGACATGCGCGGCCCAGGCGGGTTATGTTGATTATCGACATGAGTACTACGACGATGGTCGAAACTACGATCGTGTTTATATGTCCCACCGCTTTGCTACAGGCTTTGGCGTGGCGGTAGAGGCGGTGTCACGCTCTGATGACAAACAGTCAAACGATGCGTTAAATAATATGGAAAGTAACAGCAATGAATACACCGCCAGTTATCAATTTACGTGGCAAAATATAATCTGGCAGCCCGGCGTCGCCGTAGAGATGGGTGATGATATGACCATCTATAAACCTTATTTACGTGCGCAATATAATATTGATGAACACTGGTGGACGGCATTTCGTTATCGCACTGAATATACCCGACGAAATGCAGACGGCAAAGACGATCGCATGGTTTATCGTCCGGAAGTCTGGTTTGGGTATAACGTAAATAGCTGGATGTTTGAACTGAACGGGTTGTATAAGTTCGCCGATAACGAGAATCTGTATAATAATAAAAAAGAGGATTACGAATATAATTTCCGTGTGGCTTATACTCTCGATTCCTGGGTGCCTTTCGCTGAAGTGGGCAATGTGGCTTCTGGCTACAACTCTGCAACCACGGACGATCGCCAGACGCGCTTTCGCGTGGGGTTAGGCTATAACTTCTAGTCGCCTTTGTTCAGCCTGTTAATGACCTTCCCGCTGAGTTAGCCCAGCGGGAGGGATCTGTGCAGGCAGCCTGCACAGATTTAGTATTCCCACGTATCCGGGTCGATGCCCAGTTCGCGCATAATCACTTTCGCCGCTTCCGGGATTTCATCACTTCGCTCTTTGCGCAGATCTTCATCATTCGGTAACGGTTGACCGGTAAATGCATGCAGGAACGCCTCGCACAGCAGTTCGCTGTTGGTGGCGTGACGCAGGTTGTTCACCTGACGACGCGTGCGTTCATCGGTGAGGATCTTTAACACCTTCAGAGGAATGGAAACCGTAATTTTTTTTACTTGTTCACTCTTCTTACCGTGCTCAGCGTATGGGCTGATATATTCGCCGCTCCATTCAGCCATGAGATACCTTTAATCCTCTCTGTCATTTATAAGGGAACAAAACCACAGCATAGTGAGGGTTTTGAACCGTAATCTCGCGTAGTTTACCGTAGAGACGCTACCGTGACACGGATATTGCGCCTGCGGCGTGCACTAAAGCATGTAATTTTAACGGCTATTCTCGCATTGCTCAATCTATACGCAAAGAAGTTTAGATGTCCAGATGTATTGACGTCCATACTTTCAGTGTTTACTCTGGTGCCTGACTTTTCACCTAATAAGCCAGGAAGCCTTCACCATGACGCGTAAACAGGCCACCATCGCAGTGCGTAGCGGATTGAATGATGACGAGCAGTACGGCTGTGTTGTCCCGCCAATTCATCTTTCCAGTACCTATAACTTCACCGGATTTAATGAACCGCGCGCGCATGATTATTCGCGTCGTGGCAATCCTACGCGTGATGTCACCCAGCGCGCGCTGGCGGAACTGGAAGGCGGTGCGGGCGCGGTCCTGACGAATACCGGCATGTCGGCCATTCATCTGGTAACCACCGTGTTCCTGAAGCCGGGCGATCTGTTGATTGCACCACATGATTGCTATGGCGGCAGCTACCGCCTTTTTGACAGCCTGGAAAAGCGCGGTTGTTATCGGGTGTTGTTTGTCGATCAGAATGATGAAAAGGCCTTAAAACAAGCACTTGAACAAAATCCCAAGCTCGTTTTAGTGGAAAGTCCCAGCAATCCTTTGCTGCGCGTTGTCGATATTGCGAAAATTTGTCAGCTCGCAAGGGATGCGGGAGCGATAAGTGTAGTGGATAATACGTTCCTCAGTCCGGCGCTTCAGAACCCGCTGGCACTGGGAGCGGATATTGTGTTGCATTCATGCACCAAATATCTGAACGGGCATTCGGATGTGGTCGCCGGTGTGGTGATTGCAAAAGATCCGGCGCTTGTCACTGAACTGGCATGGTGGGCCAATAACATTGGCGTCACCGGCAGCGCGTTTGACAGCTATTTGCTGCTTCGTGGGTTACGCACGCTGTCACCGCGCATGGAAGTGGCACAGCGGAATGCCCAGGCGATCGTTGATTTCCTGAAAACTCAGCCACTGGTGAAAAAATTATATCACCCGTCGCTGCCGGAAAATCAGGGTCACGAGATCGCCGCGCGCCAGCAGAGAGGCTTTGGCGCGATGTTAAGTTTTGAACTGGACGGTGACGAGCAAACGCTGCGTCGCTTCCTGAGCGGGTTGTCATTGTTTACGCTGGCGGAATCTTTAGGGGGAGTCGAAAGCTTAATCTCCCACGCCGCAACCATGACGCACGCCGGCATGGCGCCTGAAGCGCGTGCCGCCGCCGGTATTTCTGAGACGCTGCTTCGCATCTCAACCGGCATTGAAGATTGTGAAGATTTAATTGCCGATCTGGAAAATGGCTTCCAGGTCGCGGCCAAGGGGTAATCATGAGTGTGATAGCGCAGGCAGGGGCGAAGGGTCGTCAACTGCACAAGTTTGGTGGTAGTAGTCTTGCTGATGTGAAATGTTATCTGCGTGTCGCAGGGATCATGACAGAGTATTCGCAGCCGGGGGACATGATGGTTGTCTCTGCGGCGGGCAGCACCACCAACCAGTTGATTAGCTGGCTGAAGTTAAGCCAGACCGATCGTCTTTCTGCGCATCAGGTTCAACAGTCGTTACGCCGTTATCAAAGTGAGCTGATTGCCGGGTTAGTTCCACCGGCGGTGGCAGATACGCTTATCAGCGCGTTTGTTCACGATCTTGAACGTCTTGCCGGCCTGCTGGACAGCGGCATTACCGATGCGGTGTATGCGGAAGTCGTCGGGCACGGCGAGGTGTGGTCTGCACGGCTGATGGCGGCAGTACTGCAAGAGCAAGGGGTCGAGGCAGCCTGGCTTGATGCGCGTGATTTCTTACGCGCAGAACGCGCCGCACAACCGCAGGTGGATGAAGGGTTATCTTACCCGCTGCTGCAGCAACTGCTGGTGCAGCATCCCGGTAAACGCATTGTGGTGACGGGCTTTATCAGCCGCAGCAACGCGGGCGAAACCGTGCTGCTCGGACGTAATGGCTCTGACTACTCCGCGACGCAAATCGGCGCGTTGGCCGGGGTATCCCGCGTCACCATCTGGAGCGACGTCGCCGGTGTATATAGTGCTGACCCGCGCAAGGTTAAAGACGCCTGCCTGCTGCCGCTGCTGCGCCTGGACGAAGCCAGTGAACTGGCGCGTCTGGCCGCGCCGGTTCTGCACGCCCGTACGCTGCAGCCGGTTTCCGGTAGCGATATTGATCTCCAGTTACGCTGTAGCTATACCCCGGATCAGGGGTCGACCCGTATTGAACGCGTGCTGGCCTCCGGAACGGGGGCGCGTATTGTCACCAGTCATGATGACATCTGTCTGATTGAGTTCCAGGTTCCGGCAGGACAGGACTTCAAACTGGCGCATAAAGAGATCGATCTGATTCTGAAACGTGCTCAGGTACGTCCTCTGGCCGTTGGCGTGCATAACGATCGTCAGCTTTTGCAGTTCTGCTATACCGCCGAAGTGGTCGACAGCGCGCTGAAAATCCTGGATGAAGCAGGCCTGCCGGGCGAGCTTCGTTTGCGTCAGGGGCTGGCGCTGGTGGCTATGGTCGGTGCTGGCGTGACGCGTAATCCGCTGCATTGCCACCGTTTCTGGCAGCAGTTGAAAGGCCAGCCGGTCGAGTTCACCTGGCAGTCAGAAGAGGGCATCAGTCTGGTGGCCGTGCTGCGTAAAGGCCCGACCGAGAGTCTGATTCAGGGACTGCATACCACGCTGTTCCGTGCAGAAAAGCGTATTGGTCTGGTGCTCTTCGGTAAGGGCAATATCGGTTCCCGCTGGCTGGAACTGTTTGCGCGCGAGCAGTCAACGTTGTCGGCACGTACCGGGTTCGAATTTGTACTGGCGGGCGTGGTGGACAGTCGCCGCAGCCTGCTGAACTACGAAGGGCTGGATGCCAGCCGCGCTCTGGCTTTCTTTAATGACGAAGCGGTCGAGCAGGATGAGGAGTCGCTCTTCCTGTGGATGCGCGCCCACCCGTACGATGATTTAGTGGTGCTGGATGTCACGGCCAGCGAAGAGCTAGCCGATCAGTATCTTGATTTCGCCAGCCACGGTTTCCATGTGATCAGCGCGAATAAACTGGCGGGTGCGAGCAGCACGGATAAATATCGCCAGATCCACGATGCGTTCGAAAAAACCGGGCGTTACTGGTTGTATAACGCCACTGTAGGGGCGGGTCTGCCGGTTAACCATACCGTGCGTGACCTGATTGACAGTGGTGACAGCATTTTAGCAATCAGCGGTATTTTCTCTGGCACGCTCTCCTGGCTGTTCCTGCAGTTCGACGGCACGGTACCGTTCACCGAGCTGGTCGATCAAGCGTGGCAGCAAGGGCTGACCGAGCCGGATCCGCGCGTTGATCTCGCCGGTAAGGACGTCATGCGCAAGCTGGTGATCCTGGCGCGCGAGGCCGGTTACGATATCGAGCCAGACCAGGTTCGCGTCGAGTCACTGGTTCCTGCGGGTTGTGAGGAAGGGTCGGTCGATCACTTCTTCGAAAACGGCGATGAGTTAAACGACCAGATGCTGCAACGTCTTGAGGCCGCGCGCGAAATGGGTCTGGTCCTGCGATACGTGGCGCGTTTCGATGCCCATGGTAAAGCTCGCGTCGGCGTAGAAGCGGTGCGTACCGAACACCCTCTGGCGGCGCTGCTGCCGTGCGATAACGTGTTCGCCATCGAAAGCCGCTGGTATCGTGATAACCCGCTGGTCATCCGTGGCCCGGGTGCCGGACGCGATGTCACTGCCGGTGCCATCCAGTCTGACATCAATCGTCTGGCTAAGCTACTGTAAACACTCTTGTTCCCTCTCCCTGTGGGGGAGGGGCATCAGCTCGCACTTACCCCCTGTCATGAATTTCCTTCATCTTCCCTGAACATTCCTCATCGTTTTGCGTGATTATTTCAGTTGACGCGATAGGGCTTTTCCGTCATTTTTACATCTAGACGTCTAAACGTATAGCAGTTCACAACACAACATATAACGACAAGCGATTGATGAGGTAAGGTATGAGCTTTTTTCACGCCAACCAGCGGGAAGCCCTGAATCAGAGCCTGGCTGAAATAAACGGTCAGATTAACGTCTCTTTTGAATTTTTCCCGCCGCGCACCAGTGAAATGGAGCAAACCCTCTGGAGCTCTATCGATCGTCTGAGCAGCCTTAAGCCTAAGTTTGTCTCTGTGACTTACGGGGCTAACTCCGGTGAGCGCGACCGCACGCACAGTATTATCAAAGGGATTAAAGACCGTACCGGTCTTGAAGCCGCCCCGCATTTAACCTGCATCGATGCCACCCGCGACGAACTGCGAACCATTGCTCAGGATTACTGGAATAATGGCATTCGCCACATCGTTGCCCTGCGCGGCGACTTGCCTCCGGGCAGCGGCAAGCCTGACATGTACGCCACTGACCTGGTGGCCTTGTTGAAGGATGTCGGTGATTTTGATATTTCCGTGGCGGCTTATCCTGAAGTTCACCCGGAAGCGAAAAGCGCACAGGCGGACCTGCTCAATCTGAAGCGAAAAATCGATGCGGGGGCGAACCGGGCTATCACTCAGTTCTTCTTTGATGTCGAAAGCTATCTGCGTTTTCGCGATCGCTGCGTTTCCGCCGGAATTGACGTGGAGATCATCCCGGGCATCCTGCCGGTCTCGAACTTTAAGCAGGCGAAAAAATTCGCGGATATGACCAATGTTCGTATCCCGCTGTGGATGCAGAAGATGTACGAAGGTCTGGATGACGATGCTGAAACCCGCAAGCTGGTGGGGGCAAATATCGCCATGGATATGGTTAAAATTCTCAGCAGGGAAGGGGTGAAGGACTTCCACTTCTATACGTTGAACCGCGCAGAGATGAGTTACGCCATCTGCCATACGCTCGGCGTCAGGCCGGGTGCATAACAAATAAAAGCCCTCTTCGGAGGGTTTTTTGATTAATAAGGGTTTTATTTTCCCGCCATATCAGCAATGCTGACTTAGACGTACAGAAGTCACATAGTTTCAAAGTGTAATTAAACGGAATTAACTATCGAATCTGTGGGTTATCCCAGCTATACCTTATCAATAAGGGCGTATATCGTAACGGTAACACTGTAAAGGGAGCATAGCGATGAGCACGTCAGACGATACCAATAAAGTAGCCTCGGTCGGCAAATGTCCGTTCCATCAGGGCGGCGTCGATCACAGCGCGGGTGCAGGTACAGGCAGCCGCGACTGGTGGCCAAAACAACTCCGCGTCGATCTTCTTAATCAACATTCCAACCGTTCTAACCCGCTGGGTGAAGACTTCGACTACCGCAAAGAATTCAGCAAGCTTGATTACTCCGCCCTGAAAGGCGATCTCAAAGCACTTCTCACGGACTCTCAGCCATGGTGGCCTGCCGACTGGGGCAGCTACGCAGGTCTGTTTATCCGCATGGCCTGGCACGGTGCAGGGACCTATCGCTCCGTTGACGGGCGCGGTGGGGCTGGCCGGGGCCAGCAGCGTTTTGCGCCATTAAACTCCTGGCCGGATAACGTAAGCCTGGATAAAGCGCGTCGTCTGCTGTGGCCCATCAAGCAAAAATATGGGCAAAAAATTTCCTGGGCCGATCTGTTTATCCTGGCGGGTAACGTGGCGCTGGAAAATTCAGGCTTCCGCACCTTTGGGTTTGGTGCGGGTCGTGAAGATGTCTGGGAACCTGATTTAGACGTCAACTGGGGGGATGAAACCACCTGGTTGAAACACCGTGACCCAGAAGCGCTGGCGAAGAACCCGTTAGCGGCCACCGAAATGGGCCTGATTTATGTGAATCCGGAAGGACCAAACGCCAGCGGCGAACCGCTGTCTGCGGCGGCGGCCATTCGCGCCACCTTCGGTAATATGGGGATGAACGACGAAGAGACCGTGGCGCTGATTGCGGGCGGTCATACGCTCGGTAAGACCCATGGTGCAGGTGAAGCGACGCATGTCGGAACCGATCCGGAAGCATCACCGATTGAAGCGCAGGGTCTGGGCTGGACCAGTACGCACGGTACTGGCGTTGGCGCGGATGCAATTACCTCCGGACTGGAAGTCATCTGGTCACAAACCCCGACGCAGTGGAGCAACTACTTCTTCGAGAACCTGTTCAAATATGAGTGGGTTCAGACGCGCAGTCCGGCAGGGGCGATTCAGTTTGAAGCCGTCGATGCGCCAGACATCATGCCTGACCCGTTTGACCCGTCGAAAAAACGCAAGCCAACGATGCTGGTGACCGATCTGACGCTGCGCTTTGATCCCGAATTCGAGAAAATTTCTCGTCGTTTCCTGAACGATCCGCAGGCCTTTAACGAAGCGTTCGCCCGTGCCTGGTACAAACTGACGCACCGCGATATGGGGCCAAAATCACGTTACATTGGTCCGGAAGTCCCGAAAGAAGATCTGATTTGGCAGGACCCGCTTCCGCAGCCGGTCTTTACGCCTTCGCAGGACGATATTGAAAGCCTGAAGGCGGAAATCGCGGCATCTGGTCTCTCTGTCAGCGAACTGGTCTCTGTGGCCTGGGCGTCTGCATCGACCTTCCGTGGCGGTGATAAGCGTGGCGGTGCTAACGGTGCTCGTCTGGCGCTGGCACCACAGCGCGACTGGGACGTGAACGCTGCGGCAGTTCGCGCGTTACCGGCTCTGGAAGCCATTCAGCGCACCACCAACAAAGCATCTCTGGCAGATATTATCGTGCTGGCGGGCGTGGTCGGTGTTGAGCAAGCCGCCAAAGCGGTCGGGGTTTACGTTACCGTACCCTTTACGCCAGGGCGGGTTGATGCGCGTCAGGATCAGACGGACATTGAGCTGTTTAACCTGCTGGAACCGATTGCTGATGGCTTCCGTAACTATCGTGCTCAGGTTGATGTTTCCACTACCGAGTCACTGCTGATCGACAAAGCGCAGCAACTGACGCTGACCGCGCCTGAGATGACGGTGCTGGTGGGTGGCCTGCGCGTGCTGGGAGCGAACTTCGACGGCAGTAAGAATGGCGTGTTTACCAACCGCGAGGGCGTGCTGAGCAACGATTTCTTCGTAAACCTGCTCGACATGAACACCCAGTGGAAAGCGACCGACGAGTCTAATGAACTGTTTGCCGGGAGCGACCGCGCCAGCGGGGAAGTGAAATACACCGCAACGCGTGCCGATCTTGTCTTTGGGTCGAACGCCGTGCTGCGCGCTCTGGCGGAAGTCTACGCCAGCAGCGATGCCAGCGAGAAGTTTGTACGCGACTTCGTGGCGGCATGGGCGAAAGTGATGGATTTGGATCGGTTCGACGTACAGTAGTCACCCCGCCGGGTGGCGCTTCGCTTACCCGGCTGACAACATCCGTAAGCCCATGCACGCGTCGTGCTGTCGGGCAAAAAAATCTCCGCCTGTGCGGAGATTTTTATTTATACCCCTTACTCCCATTCTTGCAGGAACCGCTGCCCATATTGATCGGCAACCAGCAGCGCGGCGTACACCTGGTCAGGCGACACGCCTCCCGGCATGTTGTGAATGGTTTCTCCTTCTGCACAAGACGCTTCAGCAATCAGTCGCATTTTCGCGGGAATATCCTCTTTGATATTCAACTGGGCCAGGGTGATCGGCAAGCCCACGCTATGACACAGGGCGGCTACGGTTTCGATCTCTTCAACCGGGGCGTTTTCCAGCACCAGCTGTGTGAGCGTACCAAACGCGACTTTTTCACCGTGATAGAAATGGTGAGCATCCGGCACTGCCGTCATGCCGTTGTGAATGGCGTGCGCAGCGGCGAGGCCACCGCTTTCAAACCCAACGCCGCTCAGATAGGTGTTGGCTTCAATAATGCGTTCCAGCGCAGGCGTCACCACGTGTTGTTCGGCTGCGAGCATGGCTTTTTCACCCTCAGTAATCAGGGTGTTGTAGCATAACTCAGCCAGGGCAAGCGCGGCCTGAGTACATTTCCCGCCCGCCATGGTCGTTGCGCCGCTTCGTGAGCAGGCTCGGGCCTCAAACCAGGTTGCCAGCGCATCACCAATCCCGGCCGCTAACAAGCGTGCTGGTGCGCCAGCCACCACTTTGGTATCCACGATGACCATGTTTGGGTTATGCGGCAGCATCAGGTAACGATCGAATTCGCCCTCGTCGGTATAAATCACCGAAAGGGCACTGCACGGCGCGTCGGTCGAGGCAATGGTGGGGGCAATGGCGACCGGCACTTCCATAAAGTGGGCCAGCGCTTTGGCGGTATCGAGTGTTTTCCCGCCGCCAATACCCAATACAGCCATGCAGTCGGCACTGTCAGCCAGTTTTTTTAATCGGTTGATTTCGTTTTGTGAGCATTCGCCGCCAAATGGCGCGATTTCGACGTGAAGTTCTGCTTTTTTAAAGCTCTGACGCAATGTCTCTTCGGCGAAGCCAAGAACGAATTTATCCCCTACGACCAGCCAGCGTTTCGCCAGCGGTTTCAGGTAGTCGCCCAGTCGGGTAAGCGCATCAGCGCCCTGAATGTATTTTCCCGGTGATTGAATAATACGGTCCATAACAGTTCTCCCTTACAGGTTGAGGTTACCAAACGCGTTTTTCCAGTCTTGTTCGAACGTCTCTATGGCTGACTGTACCGCGGGCGTGCCGAGCATTTGTTGCGCTACATCTAAAGGAAGCGTGATGGCTTCGCATCCGGCGAGCAGGCAGTCGAGCGCCTGACGTGGGGTTTTGAAGCTGGCGGCCAGAACCTTACTGTCCGGAGCATGCAGTTCCAGTAGCGTTTGCAACTCCTGTACCATGCGAATACCGTCGCCACCCTGTGCGTCCACGCGGTTAACGTAGGGCGCGACGTATTTCGCGCCAGCCAGCGCAGCGAGCAATCCCTGTGACGCGCTGTAAACGGCAGTGCCAAGCGTCGTGATCCCTTCGTTTTTTAACATCTTGATTGCGGCAAGCCCCTCCGCGGTAACAGGGATTTTGACCACAATATCCGGCAGAGTATGACTCAGGCGTTTTGCCTCATTCACCATTCCCTGCGCATCACGGCTTAAGGTTTGAGCGAATAACCTCCCTTCAGCGCCGATCGCGTTTTGCAGACGCGGTAAGATGTCCCACAGGGATTCACCGTTAGCGGCCACAATGCTCGGATTTGTGGTCACACCTGCGACAGGGAAAATACGCGCCAGTCTTTCAACTTCTGCCACGTTTGCGGTATCCAGATACAGTTCCATCTCTCTTCCTTTTTCTACAGTTCTAATTCACGTTGCAGCAAAGTGGCGATAGCCTCTTCAGACGGGGCGTTCACCAGTGCGGTGCGGAAATCTTCATGCATTATTCGGCGCGCCAGGCGGGAAAAAATACGCATATGTTGGTCGCCCGCAGCATGTTTATTGAGCGTGAGCATGATGATGAATTGCGCCTCGTCATCCCCCCACCGCACGGGCTGCTGCAACCGTGCAACGCTGATGGTGGACTGCTCAATATGCTCGGATTTGCTGTGTGGAATGGCGAAGCTAAAGCCAAGCCCGGTTGAGAAAACAGCCTCTCTTGCCCATAAATCAGCTTCCAGCCTGCGTGGATACCGGCAGCGTCCGGCCAAAAGCAAGTTATCCGTCATGCCTTTCATCACCTCCTCTTTACTGCGCCAGTCGTTATTCAGTGAGATGCAGCGCGGGGTGACCAGGGGCGTGTCCTGCTGATTCATACGGAATTGCGCGAGTAAATGCTCCACTTCCAGGGAGGTGCGGCAGAGCATGGCTTGATTGAGTAACTGACGGCAGGCCCGGCTATCCAGTTGAGCAAGGCGTGCCTTCGTTGCCGGAATGGCGGGCGCGCCCATGCTAATTTCATCCAGGCCGAGACCCACCAGCAGGGGTAAGACGGACCCTTTCGCGCCCAGTTCTCCGCACAAACCAATCCATTTACCCTGGCGATGTACGGCCTGCACGGCAAAATCCAGGGCACGCAGGAAGGCCGGATTCAGGCTATTATAATGTCGTGTGACTTTGGCGTTATCGCGATCGACGGCCAACAGATACTGCGTGAGGTCATTACTGCCAATACTAAAGAAATCAATCTCTTCGCAGCATTGATCGATGATGAACATCACCGAGGGCACCTCCAGCATGATGCCCAGCGAGATTTTCTCCTCAAAAGGCACATGTTCTGTACGCAGTTGTTGTTTTGCTTCGGCCAGTTTTTCTTTCACCCACAGGATCTCTTCCATAGAGGAGATCATCGGAATCATGATCTTAAGGCTGCCATGGGCAGAGGCGCGAAGGATTGCCCTCAGTTGGGTAAGAAAGAGAGTGGCGTACTCTTCATAAATACGCACCGCGCGGTAGCCCAGGAACGGGTTATTTTCAGCGGGAATATTCAGGTAATCGACCGGTTTATCGCCACCAATGTCCATGGTTCGCACGATAATGCTGCGCCCGTTAGCGCTTTCAAGTGCCTGACAAAAAAGGTTATACAGTTCGTTTTCACCGGGCGCACTGGCGCGATCCATATAGAGCATTTCGGTTCGGAACAAACCGACGCCCTCTGCTCCCTGATTAAACGCGGGTTGCGCTTCAAGCGCATGGGCAATGTTAGCGGCAACCTCAATGCGAAGGCCATCGGCCGTTCTCGCGTCATGGTCAAGCCAGACGCTTTGCTGCTGATGCAGCAGCTGATTGACATGATCTTCCTGTCGATAATAGCGCAACACATTTTCATCAGCATCGACCACAATTGCCCCGGCATTTCCGTCGACGATAACCGGCTGGTTGCGCCACGGAAGCAGGCTTTCGCTGTCGACGCCTACCAGCGTGGGAATATTAAAGGAGCGGGCAAGAATAACGGTATGTGAGGTGGTTCCTCCGCTTTTTAGCAGCAGACCTTTCAGCAGCGTTTTATCCAGCTCAAGGAACTGGCCCGGCGTAAGATCGTCCGCCAGACAAACGGTAGGCTGGGTCAATTGCCCCGGAGCAGGAAAACGTTGTTCGCCATACACATGCTGTAAAAGCTGGTAGCAGACATCACGCACATCCAGCACGCGTTCTTGTAAGTACTGGCTATCGGAGCGAGCAAATTCAGCGCAAAAATGGTTGGCCGCCTCGACGACGGCTTCTGCGCAGCTTTGCCCCTGATTGACGCCGTTCAGGATGTGGTGACGTAATGCGGTATCCGTTGCCAGAGAACGGTGTGCATCAAGAATGGTGCTGGCTGTACTTTCACTGTCCATCGCCCGTAATTCGATGCTTTTAACCAACGCGGTCAGGCCGTTATCTAACAATGATTGTTCTTCTTCTTTGCTTAAAGCAGAAGGAAGCGGCGCTAACGCGTTGAGATCAAGTGAAGACTGTAGGGTTAAAACCCCCTGTGCGCTGCCGCTGCACACAGACAGGGCGCGAAACAGGGTGGGGTTGAGCCGGGTAAGGGATTCGGGCAAAGGATCGGCGTTCACGTTGATTGCCGTTGCGAGCGGTGCGTCGCAATGCAAAAACTCCTCTTTGAGCCACTGTTCGAGGCGTTGGTGCGCGATTTTCTCATCTGTACCGCTGATCTCCAGGCGGCAAACATCCCCCAGCAGAGTATCCGTACCGATCAGTGATAGCGCGCTTTTTGCATTCCCCCTTCGTTCCGTCCGCAGATTGAACCACTCAATCGTCGAGGTGAATGTGTTGCACAGCGTTTCAACATGACTTGCCGGACGTGCATGGACACCGTTCGGTAATTCACAGGTAAATTCCACCACCAGAGCCATATACCTACTCCTGAATTTCAACATCAATCATGCAGGACAGCATACGAGGGTGGTCAGCACGCACGCTATGTGACAAATCTGTCAAAAACTGGACAAATGTAATCTCTGTGGAAAAGTGAGACCTTACTCACAGGTCGTTATGCGACGGGCACTCGTGAAAGAGAGGGAAATGTCGAGCCGGATCGCATTTTTATTGCCACATTACAAAAATCCAGTAAATGCGCTTTTTGTCCACTGTCCGCACCCATCCCGATTGCCTATTGTTTCCCACAACATCTTTACGGATATCGTCAGGGAGCAACCTATGAAAGAGTTGGTGCATATTCTCAAAAACACGCGTCAGCACCTGATGACAGGGGTATCACATATGATCCCCTTCGTGGTGGCTGGGGGGATTTTGCTGGCGGTATCCGTCATGCTCTATGGAAAAGGCGCAGTACCGGACGCCGCCACCGATCCTAATCTCAAAAAACTGTTCGACCTTGGCGTGGCAGGCCTCACGCTTATGGTGCCCTTCCTCGCCGCTTATATCGGTTATTCCATTGCAGAACGCGCTGCGCTCGCGCCCTGTGCCATAGCCGCCTGGGTAGGCAACAGTTTTGGCGCGGGTTTCTTTGGGGCCATTATTGCCGGGATTTTGGGCGGTATTGTCGTCTATTACCTGAAAAAACTGCCGGTACCTAAGGTGCTGCGCTCTGTCATGCCTATTTTCATTATTCCCATCATCGGCACCTTTATTACCGCAGGCATCATGATGTGGGGCCTGGGCGAGCCGGTGGGGGCCATGACCGTCGGCTTAACCCAATGGCTACAGGGTATGCAGCAAGGCAGTATCGTCGTGTTAGCCGTCATTATGGGATTGATGCTGGCCTTCGATATGGGAGGGCCAATAAACAAAGTGGCCTATGCCTTTATGCTGATCTGTGTTGCACAGGGGGTCTATACCGTTGTGGCCATTGCGGCGGTGGGGATCTGTGTCCCGCCGCTGGGACTGGGGCTGGCAACGCTTATGAATCGCAATAATTTCAATCAGGAAGAGCGAGAAGCGGGTAAGGCTGCATTGGTGATGGGCTGCGTTGGAGTCACCGAAGGGGCAATACCTTTTGCGGCGGCGGACCCCTTACGCGTGATCCCTTCCATTATGCTCGGTTCTGCATGTGGCGCGACGGTGGCAGCATTGATGGGCGCGCAGTGTTACGCCGGGTGGGGCGGTCTGATTGTGCTGCCCGTGGTCGAGGGCAAGCTGGGTTATCTCCTGGCGGTCGCCGTCGGGGCGTGCGTCACGGCGATCAGCGTGAATGTGCTCAAGAGTATTGCTCGCAAGAATAAAAAGCAGGTCGATGAGAAAGAGGACGACCTGGATTTGGATTTCGAAATTAACTGAGTGAGGAAGAGACCATGACCAAAATTATTGCAGTGACCGCCTGTCCGTCTGGGGTTGCACATACGTATATGGCAGCCGAAGCACTGGAAGCCGCAGCAAAAGCGAAAGGCTGGGATGTCAAAGTGGAAACCCAGGGATCGATTGGTCTGGAGAATGAACTGACGCCTTCAGATATCGCCACGGCAGATATCGTGATTCTGACGAAAGATATTGGCATTAAGTTTGAAGAGCGTTTCGCCGGAAAAACGATTGTTCGCGTCAATATCAGCGATGCGGTAAAACGCGCCGAAACCATTATGAATAAGATCGATGCCCATCTGGCTCAAACCGCCTGAATCCCACCCGCCTCACGGGGCGGGGTTGTTTTCTTTGTAGGAGTATCCTCATGACGACGCGTATTCAACACCTGAAAGAGGCACTGTTTGCCCACCCGCGGGAAATCTCGCTTGAGCGAGCCTTGCTCTATACGGCGAGTCACCGACAGACGGAAGGTGAACCCGTCATATTACGTCGGGCAAAAGCGACGGCCTACATACTTGATCATGTCGCTATCGCCATTCGTGATGAGGAACTGATTGCAGGTAACCGAACGATAAAGCCACGGGCAGGGATAATGTCCCCTGAAATGGACCCGTACTGGTTGCTTAACGAACTGGATCAATTTTCTACCCGGCCGCAGGATCGCTTCGACATCAGCGAGGCGGATAAGCGTCTCTACAGGGAGGTCCTCTATCCGTACTGGGAAAAGCGGTCAATGAAGGATTTCATCAACAGTCAGATGACCGAAGAGGTCAACGCCGCGGTTGGTACGCAGATCTTTAGTATTAATCAGACGGACAAAGGTCAGGGGCATATCATCATCGATTACCCTCGTCTGCTTAACAATGGACTGGATGCGCTGGTTTCAGAGATGCGTGAGCACTGCCAGCGTGACGGTGATAATCCTTTCTATCAGGCGGCGCTTCTCCTGCTGGAGGCCTCGCAACGTCATATCTTACGTTACGCTGAGCTGGCGGACGAAATGGCTGAAAAAAGCGAAGCGCCACGGCGTCAGGAGCTGTTGGCTATCGCCGAAATTTCGCGCCATAACGCCCATGATAAACCTGAGACGTTCTGGCAGGCGTGCCAGTTGTTCTGGTATATGAACATTATTTTGCAATATGAATCGAATGCCAGTTCGCTGTCTATTGGCCGTTTTGACCAGTATATGTTGCCGTTTTATCAAGCCTCACTGGCGCAGGGAGAAAGCCCCGCATTTCTGCAAGAGTTACTCGAATCGCTGTGGATAAAATGTAATGACATTGTCCTGCTGCGTTCGACAAGCAGCGCACGTTATTTCGCCGGATTCCCGACGGGCTATACCGCATTATTAGGGGGTTTGACAGAAAATGGCCGCAGCGCGGTTAACGTCCTCTCTTTTCTCTGTCTTGATGCCTATCAAAATACCCGGTTACCGCAGCCGAACCTGGGCGTGCGCATTAACGAACTTATCGATCGTGCCTTTTTGCTGAAAACCGCTGAGACCGTCCGCCTGGGTACCGGAATTCCGCAGATTTTTAACGATGAAGTGATTGTCCCGGCATTTTTAAATCGCGGGGTCTCGCTGGAAGATGCGCGGGATTATGCCGTGGTGGGGTGTGTTGAATTGTCCATTCCGGGTCGGACGTATGGTCTTCACGATATTGCGATGTTCAATCTGCTAAAAGTGATGGAAATCGCGATACAGGAGAACGAGGGCAATGGTGCACTGAGCTACGAAGGTTTACTGGAGCATATCCGTGCAAAAATTAATCACTATATTGCGCTGATGGTGGAAGGCAGCAATATCTGCGACGTCGGTCATCGTGACTGGGCGCCGGTTCCGCTTCTCTCATCCTTTATCAGCGACTGCCTGGAAAAAGGCAAAGATATCACCGAAGGTGGCGCACGTTATAACTTCTCTGGCGTACAGGGTATCGGGATTGCCAATCTGAGTGACTCACTGCATGCGTTGAAAGGGCTGGTGTTTGAACAACAACGCTTAAGTTTTGATGAATTGCTGGCGGTATTAAAGGCAAATTTCGCGACTGACGAAGGTAAAAAAATTCGCGCCCGCCTGATCAACCGTTTCGAAAAGTACGGCAATGATATCGATGAGGTCGACAATATCAGCGCTGACCTGCTACGCCATTACTGTAAAGAGGTTGAAAAATATCGCAATCCGCGTGGCGGACAATTCACGCCGGGTTCGTACACCGTTTCGGCGCATGTACCTTTAGGTGCCGTGGTGGGCGCGACACCCGATGGTCGCCTTGCAGGAGAGCAGCTTGCAGATGGTGGGCTTTCGCCGATGCTGGGGCAAGACATGCAAGGACCCACTGCCGTCCTGAAATCAGTGAGTAAACTGGATAATTATCTCTTATCAAATGGCACGCTGTTGAATGTGAAGTTCACGCCAGCCACGCTGGAAGGCGATGCAGGGTTGCAGAAACTGGCCGATTTTTTGCGGGCGTTCACTCAACTGAAATTACAGCATGTACAGTTTAATGTGGTGAATGCCGATACGCTGCGAGAAGCACAGCGTCGTCCGCAGGATTTTGCGGGGCTGGTGGTGCGGGTCGCCGGTTACAGTGCCTTCTTTGTCGAGCTATCGAAGGAGATACAGGATGATATTATCCGCCGCACCGCGCATCAGCTGTGACGTTATTGATACTCGTGCTGATGTGGCGCGTATTTTCAATATTCAACGTTATTCATTAAACGATGGGCGTGGGATCCGTACCGTCGTCTTTTTTAAAGGCTGTCCCCACTTTTGCCCCTGGTGCGCCAACCCTGAATCGATCTCGCCCAGGATTGAAACCGTACGGCGAACCAGCAAATGTCTGAACTGCACGCCCTGTGAGCGTGATGTTGATGAGTGTCCCTCGGGCGCATTTGAACGTATTGGTCGGGATATCACGCTGGATGAACTTGAGGCCGACGTGATGAAGGATGATGTGTTCTTTCGCGCTTCGGGCGGAGGCGTGACGCTATCCGGTGGCGAAGTGCTCATGCAGGCTCCTTTTGCGACGCAGTTTTTGCAACGCCTGCGTCGTTATGGTGTCCACACGGCCATTGAAACGGCAGGCGATGCGCCGCTTTCCCGGTTGTTGCCCCTTGCCCGTCAATGCGACGAAGTATTATTCGATTTGAAACTGATGGATGCAGAAAAGGCCTCTGAGCTACTGGGGATCAATTTACCCCGAGTTCAGGAGAATTTTCTGCAACTGGTCGCCGAAGGTATCAATGTCATTCCCCGCGTTCCTCTCATTCCTGGGTTTACGCTAAGTAAAACGAACATCGATCGTGTGCTGGCATTTCTGTTACCTTCAGGAATCAGACAGCTGCACGTGTTGCCCTTCCATCAGTTTGGTGGGCCCAAATATCCGCTTCTGGGGCGAACCTGGACAATGAGCGCTGTGGCTCCCCCGGAGGATGATGAGGTAGACCTCGTTCGTCGAATGGCTGAGGCTGCCGGTTTTCAGGTCACAACAGGAGGCTGAAAATGACAGCAATCGCGGGACGTTTTCTGGTCGCCGTTACCGCCTGTGTCAGCGGTGTTGCGCATACTTATATGGCAGCGGAGCGGCTCGAAAAACTCTGTTCACAGGAAAAGTGGACCGTCATGATTGAAACCCAGGGGGCGTTGGGCATCGAACATGAACTCACCCATGAGGACATTAGCCGCGCTGATGTCGTGCTGCTTATTACGGATATCGACCTGGTCGGTTATGAGCGCTTTGCACATTGCCGCTACGTAAAATGTGGCATTAACGCTTTTCTCCGCGAGCCACAAAAAGTGATGAGTGCCGCACGTAAGCTTATGACGGCCCCTCAGCAGACGCATTTTATTCTCGATTAATCGGCTTCCCGGTGAGCTGGCTGTGATACTGACGGCGATATTCAGAGGGGGAGCGCTCCGTATTTTTACGGAATAATCGACAGAAATAGTTACTGTCCACAAACCCGCACGCATGAGCCACTTCCTTCACTTTCAAATCGTAGCCTTTGAGCAACTGACGGGCGCGCTCAAGCCGCACGTGTGTCAGATATTCATTAAAACCGACCGATCCCGTTTTTTGAAAAAGGTGAGATAAATAATTGGGGGAGATATAAAACGCCTGGGCCACAAATTCACGTGTCAGTGGCGAGGCATAGTGCTCATCGATATACACCCGAATAGCCTCAAAGAGCGCCTGGCTGCGTGATGCCGTTTGGATCCGGCTACCGAGCAAATCAATGCAATGACTTAACAGGCTGGCAACGATAAGCCGGGCGGTTTGCTGATCCTGAGGCTGCATCTGCATTTCATGAAGCGTCTGAAGCAGAAATGAACCAATGCGCGGCCCGCGTCGGGCGACGTGCTGTTTGGCGAGATTGCGAACCTCAACGCCATCCCAGTGCAACAAACTAAACCCGAGCTGCTGCTTGCCAAAAAGAATGCTGAGCGTCGTGGCAGGTGATTGCCATTGAGGATAATTCCAGCCGCCCGCTGGCACATAAACGACATCGTACTGCATGAGTGTAGAGGTGAGGGCACCATCCTCAACCTGTCCCTCCAGAACAATCTCAAGACGTGAAAAGTCGACCTTCAGCGCCAGATCTGGCGGGGACGATGTAGGGGACGAAAAATGCACCTGACGGAGGGGGGAAACTCCGCTGATGAGGTCAGTCAGAATCTGGCTGATATCGTGCTGCATAGTACTCCTGTCCACGAGGCAGAAAGTGAAAACCTTACCGTTAAGCCTAAAAAAAGGCCACACAATGTGTGGCCCCTTTGACGCAAAATGGAGATTAACCCGTGTTACGCATACCCGCTGCGACGCCTGCGATCGTCACCATCAGCGCTTGTTCAACGCGTGGGTCCGGATCGTGACCTTCCTCTTCCGCTTTACGCGAGCGATAGAGAAGTTCTGCCTGCAGCACATTCAGTGGGTCGGTATAGATGTTACGTAGCTGGATAGACTCGGCAATCCACGGCAGATCGGCCATCAGGTGTGAGTCGTTGGCGATGGCCAGCACCACTTTGATGTCATCTTCCAGCAGTTCACGAAGCTCTTTGCCCAGTGCCCACAGTTCGGGTTTAACCAGACGCTGATCGTAATATTCCGCCAGCCACAGGTCGGCTTTTGAGAACACCATCTCCAGCATGCCAAGACGCGTGGAGAAGAATGGCCAGTCGCGGCACATCGTCTCCAGTTCACTTTGTTTACCGTCTTCCACCACTTTTTGCAGGGCCGCACCGGCACCCAGCCAGGCAGGCAACATCAGGCGGTTTTGCGTCCAGGCGAAGATCCACGGAATGGCGCGCAGGGATTCAACGCCACCGGTAGGGCGACGTTTAGCCGGGCGAGAGCCCAACGGGAGTTTACCCAACTCCTGCTCCGGCGTTGCCGAGCGGAAGTAAGGAACAAAATCTTTATTTTCACGGACGTAGCCACGATACAGTTCGCATGAAATGTCAGACAGTTCATCCATGATATGACGCCAGGCATCTTTCGGCTCCGGCGGTGGCAGCAGGTTCGCTTCCAGAATGGCGCTGGTATAAAGCGACAGGCTGCTGATGGTCACTTCCGGCAAGCCGTACTTGAAGCGAATCATCTCGCCCTGCTCGGTGACGCGCAGGCCACCCTTCAGGCTGCCCGGTGGCTGGGAGAGCAGCGCGGCGTGAGCTGGCGCACCGCCACGACCAATCGAGCCGCCGCGACCGTGGAACAGCGTCAGTTCGATACCGGCTTTTTCGCAGGTTTTAATCAGGGCATCTTGCGCCTGATACTGTGCCCAGGAGGCCGCCATCACGCCCGCGTCTTTTGCGGAGTCGGAATAGCCAATCATGACCATCTGTTTGCCCTGGATAAAGCCGCGATACCAGTCGATGTTGAGCAACTGTGTCATGACATCGTTGGCGTTATTCAGGTCATCAAGGGTTTCAAACAGCGGCGCAACTGGCAGAGCAAAGCTGATACCGGCTTCTTTCAACAGCAGATGAACCGCCAGCACGTCAGACGGCGTTTTAGCCATGGAGATCACATAGGCCGCCACGGATCCTTTTGGCGCATCGACGATCGCTTTACAGGTATTGAGCACTTCGCGGGTTTCTTCGCTCGGTTCCCAGCTGCGTGGCAGAAGAGGGCGCTTTGAATTCAGCTCGCGGATCAGGAACGCCTGTTTATCGGCTTCTGACCAGCTTTCATAATCCCCGATGCCGAGATAGCGGGTCAGTTCACCCAGCGCTTCGGTGTGACGGGTACTTTCCTGACGCACATCGATACGCACCAGCGGAACGCCGAAGCATTTCACGCGGCGCAGGGTATCGAGCAGTTCACCGTTGGCGATGATGCCCATGCCGCAGGCCTGAAGAGATTTATAACAAGCATAAAGTGGATCCCACAGCTGCTCGTTCTGGCTCAGTAATCCAGCCGGTTTCGGCAGACGCTGTCCCTTGAGCCGCGCTTCCAGCCAGGCCTGGGTTGCCAGCAACTGGCTACGCAGGTTTTTCAACAGATAACGGTAAGGCTCGGTGGCCCCCTCTTCTCCGACCAGCTCGAACAGTTCTGGCGTGGCTTCCACCATCGACAGTTCTGAGATCAACACCCCAATGTCTTTCAGGAACAGGTCGGTTGCTTTCCAGCGGCTCAGCAGGAGAACGTGACGGGTAATATCCGCCGTCACGTTTGGGTTACCGTCCCGGTCGCCGCCCATCCAGGAGGTGAAACGGACCGGAACAAAATCAACCGGCAGACGGAAGCCAAGGTTCTCTTCCAGCTGTTCGTTCAGCTCGCGCAGGTAGTTAGGCACCCCTTCCCAGAGGCTGTTTTCAACGACGGCAAACCCCCATTTGGCTTCGTCGACCGGGCTTGGGCGGTGCTTACGAATTTCATCGGTGTGCCATGATTGCGCGATCAGCTGGCGCAGGCGACGCAGTAGCTGATTGCGTTCGTAGTCGGCAATTTCGTTGTTATCTAACTGCTTGAGGCAACTGTTCACTTCACCCATTTTGTGGATCAGCGTACGGCGGGTGATTTCGGTTGGGTGTGCCGTCAGAACCAGTTCCAGAGAAAGGGATTCCACGGCTTTTTTGATGGTCGCTTCGTCAAGATTGGGCTGGTCTTTCAGCTTTCTCAGCGTTTGGGCAATCACTTCCGGGTTGCTGGCGCCTTCGCCTTTCGGCGAAATGCTGTGGTATTGCTCAGCGGTGTTTGCCAGGTTAAGGAACTGGCTGAACGCACGTGCAACAGGCAGTAGCTCATCGTTTGACAGGTTCTGCAGGGTGGTAAGCAGCTCCTGACGATTGGCTTCGTTTCCTGCACGGGAGGATTTCGACAGTTTACGGATGGTTTCAACGCGGTCGAGAATATTTTCTCCCAGCGCATCCTTGATGGTATCTCCCAGCACTTTGCCGAGCATACTGACATTACTACGCAACGCGGAATATTGTTCGTTCATAAAAGCCCAATCACCCCATCATTTTTGTTTATGCCCAATCGAAAATCTTTTGGACATTATTTTGTCATCTCCCTTTATAAAGCCACGTAAAACCCCTGTCGTCAATTGCTGCGAAAACGGTTCAGCAAACGAATAAATGCGGGTAATTTACGAAATTTAATTCGCTTCGACTCAGATAAGAGATGCTTATGGGAATGTGACGAAGATCATGCGATGTGTTGCCCTTACCTTAACCCTCTCCCACAGGGAGAGGGGGTGGTTCGGAGCGGTTTTAATGCCAGCAGAAGTGGTGCACAACCTGCTTAATCAGTTCGCGCGTCGGTTTAATGAAGCGGGTTTCCAGATATTCGTCCGGCTGGTGAGCCTGGTTAATGGAGCCTGGGCCGAGGACCAGCGTCGGGCACAGAGTCTGAATAAACGGCGCTTCGGTGCAATAGTTCACGACGTCGGTTTTTTCACCCAGCAGTTTTTCTACCACTTCAACCAGCTGGTGGTCGGGTGGGCATTCGTAGCCGGGAATGGGCGGATGCAGTTCGGAGACGGTCAGGCGGCCCGGCCAGCGTTCGCTCACCGGTGCCAGCGCGTCGGTCAACAGGCCGTCAAGGTCGCTCAGCGTCATACCCGGCAGCGGACGGATATCCATATGCAGTTCACAGCAGGCGCAGATGCGGTTGGAGGCGTCGCCCCCGTGCAGGCTACCGAGGTTCAGCGTCGGGTACGGAACGGTGAAAGCATCGTAGTGATAGCGTTCTTTCAGCGAGTCGCGAAGCTGCATTATCCGACCAATCGCATCGTGCATCAGCTCAATGGCGTTGACGCCACGGGCCGGATCGCTGGAGTGGCCAGACTGGCCAAGGACGCGCACGGCGGTCGAGATGTGGCCTTTGTGGGCGCGGATAGGCTGTAACGACGTGGGTTCGCCAATGATCGCGCAGTCCGGGCGAATCGTGGTGTTTTCAGAAAAATAACGCGCACCCGCCATGCTGGTCTCTTCATCCGCAGTGGCCAGAATGTAGAGCGGCTTTTTCAGCGTCTTCACATCCACGTCACGCAACGCATCCAGAATAAAGGCAAAAAAGCCTTTCATGTCGGCCGTGCCCAGACCGTAGAGCTTGTTGTCATGCTCCGTCAGGGTAAAAGGATCGCGCGTCCAGCGTCCGTCATCAAAGGGGACAGTATCGGTATGGCCTGCCAGTAACAGACCGCCCGCGCCCTCTCCGGTGCTGGCGAGCAGGTTGAATTTATGACGGGTTCCCGGGACGGGTTGAACTTCCACCTTAAAGCCTAAATCGCTAAACCAGCCAGCCAGCATAGTGATTAAAGACTCATTGCTTTGGTCGAGTGCTTCTTCGGTTGCGCTGATGGACGGCGTGGCAATCAGGGCGCGGTAAATCTCGATAAAAGGCGGTAAATTCATTTTCATTGTTGACATACCTTAGGTCATGATAGTATCAATATTCATGCAGTAATTGTGAATAAAAATACACTAACGTTGATCGTAAAGGAACCCGATGTTGAATACGCTGATTGTGGGCGCTAGCGGTTATGCGGGCGCAGAGCTTGTAAGCTACGTGAATCGCCATCCTCATATGACCATAACCGCTTTGACTGTGTCAGCGCAAAGCAATGATGCGGGAAAATTAATTTCCGATTTACATCCACAGCTTAAGGGTATCGTCGATCTTCCCTTGCAGCCGATGTCCGATATCAGCGAGTTTGTTGAGGATGTGGATGTGGTGTTTCTGGCGACGGCCCATGAAGTCAGCCACGATCTGGCGCCACAGTTTTTGGCTGCGGGTTGCGTGGTATTTGATCTCTCCGGCGCGTTCCGTGTTAACGATAGTGCGTTTTACGAAAAATATTATGGTTTCACGCACCAGCATACCGATCTGCTTGCGCAGGCGGTGTATGGTCTGGCGGAGTGGAACGATGACAAAATCAAAGAAGCCAGTCTGGTTGCCGTACCGGGCTGTTATCCCACCGCTGCGCAGCTTTCGCTGAAGCCGTTGATCGATGCAGACCTGCTGGATCTTAGCCAGTGGCCGGTGATCAACGCCACCAGCGGCGTCAGCGGAGCAGGGCGCAAGGCTGCCATCGCGAATAGCTTCTGTGAGGTCAGCTTGCAGCCTTATGGCGTGTTCAATCATCGTCATCACCCTGAGATCACCACGCATCTGGGTGCGGATGTCATCTTCACGCCGCATCTGGGCAGCTTCCCGCGCGGAATTCTGGAAACTATCACCTGCCGCCTGAAGCCGGGCGTGACAAAAGAGCAGGTGAACGAAGCCTTTACGCAGGCGTATGCGGATAAACCGCTGGTACGTCTGTACGACAAAGGTGTGCCGGCCCTGAAAAACGTGGTTGGCCTGCCGTTCTGCGATATCGGTTTCGCGGTGCAGGGCGAGCATCTGATTGTGGTGGCTGCGGAAGACAATTTACTGAAAGGCGCTGCCGCCCAGGCAATGCAGTGTGCAAATATTCGTTTTGGCTACGCTGAAACCCAGGCTCTTATTTAAGGTGTGATGATGAATCCATTAATTATCAAACTCGGTGGTGTACTGCTGGACAGCGAAGAAGCGCTGGAGCGTCTTTTTACCGCGCTGGTGAACTATCGCGAGTCACATCAACGTCCGCTGGTGATTGTTCACGGTGGCGGCTGTGTGGTGGATGAGCTGATGAAAGGGCTGAACCTGCCGGTGAAAAAGAAAAACGGCCTGCGCGTTACCCCTGCCGACCAGATTGGCATCATTACCGGCGCGTTAGCCGGAACGGCGAACAAAACGCTGCTGGCCTGGGCGAAAAAACATCATATCGCATCGGTGGGTCTCTACCTCGGCGATGGCGATAGCGTAAAAGTGACTCAGCTTGATGAAGAACTGGGTCACGTTGGACTGGCCACACCGGGATCGCCTACGCTGATTAACACACTGCTGGAAGGCGGATTCCTGCCGGTGGTGAGCTCCATCGGGGTGACCGAAGAAGGGGAGCTGATGAACGTGAACGCTGATCAGGCCGCCACCGCGCTGGCCTCAACGCTCGGCGCCGATCTGATTCTGCTCTCAGACGTCAGCGGTATTCTGGATGGAAAAGGCCAGCGTATCGCCGAAATGACCGCCGCGAAGGCGGAGCAGCTGATTGATCAGGGCATCATCACCGATGGCATGATCGTTAAGGTGAATGCGGCGCTGGATGCGGCTCGTACGCTGGGGCGTCCGGTGGATATCGCCTCCTGGCGTCACGCGGAGCAACTGCCAGCGCTGTTCAACGGCACGCCGATCGGCACGCGTATTCTGGCATAAGTATTTTTCAGAACCTGTAGGCCGGATAAGCGCAGCGCCATCCGGTAATGAATTCAAAGATATTAAGGAAGCATGTTATGGCACTTTGGGGTGGGCGTTTTACACAGGCAGCGGATCAGCGGTTCAAACAGTTCAACGACTCTTTGCGCTTCGACTACCGCCTGGCCGAACAGGATATCGTCGGCTCTGTGGCCTGGTCCAAAGCGCTGGTCACCGTTGGCGTACTGACTGCTGATGAACAATTGCAGCTTGAAGAGGCGCTGAACAACCTGCTGGAAGAGGTGCGTCTCAATCCGCAGCAGATTCTGGAAAGCGATGCCGAAGATATTCACAGTTGGGTGGAAGGGAAACTCATCGACAAGGTCGGGCAGTTAGGTAAAAAGCTGCACACGGGCCGTAGCCGTAATGACCAGGTCGCTACCGACCTGAAACTGTGGTGTAAAGACACGGTTGTCGAGTTACTGGCCGCCAACCGCCAGCTTCAGGGCGCACTGGTGGAAACCGCGCAGAACAACCAGGACGCGGTGATGCCGGGTTATACCCACCTGCAGCGCGCGCAGCCGGTGACCTTTGCCCACTGGTGTCTGGCCTACGTAGAGATGCTGGCGCGTGATGAAAGCCGTCTGCAGGATACCCTGAAGCGTCTGGACGTGAGCCCGCTGGGCAGCGGTGCGCTGGCAGGCACGGCCTATGAAATTGACCGTGAGCAATTGGCAGGCTGGCTGGGCTTTGCATCTGCTACCCGTAACAGCCTGGACAGCGTTTCCGATCGTGATCACGTGCTGGAGCTGCTTTCCAATGCGTCTATCGGCATGGTGCATCTGTCGCGCTTTGCCGAAGACCTGATTTTCTTTAACTCCGGTGAAGCCGGGTTTGTTGAGCTGTCTGACCGCGTGACGTCCGGTTCTTCCCTGATGCCGCAGAAGAAAAATCCGGATGCGCTGGAGCTTATTCGCGGCAAGTGTGGCCGCGTACAGGGCGCGTTGACCGGCATGATGATGACCCTGAAAGGGCTGCCGCTGGCGTACAACAAAGATATGCAGGAAGACAAAGAGGGGTTGTTCGACGCGCTCGATACCTGGCTCGATTGCCTGCATATGGGCGCACTGGTGCTGGACGGCATCCAGGTGAAACGCCCGCGTTGCCAGGAAGCGGCGCAGCAGGGTTATGCCAACTCTACCGAGCTTGCTGACTACCTGGTGGCGAAAGGCGTACCGTTCCGTGAAGCGCACCATATTGTCGGCGAAGCGGTGGTTGAAGCCATTCGTCAGGGCAAACCGCTTGAGGATCTCCCCCTCGGCGAGCTGCGAAAATTCAGTGCAGTCATCGGTGATGATGTCTATCCGATTCTGGCACTGCAGTCTTGTCTGGATAAACGTGCAGCCAAGGGCGGCGTGTCGCCGAAGCAGGTGGCGCAGGCCATTGCGGATGCGAAAAACCGTCTGGTGTGATGAGTGCGGGCTGGTGCCCTCACCCCAACCCCTCTCCCACGGGGAGAGGGGCTAGATGGGTTCCCTCTCCCTCTGGGAGAGGGCAAGGGTGAGGGAAAAACGGAGCCTGGCTTAACGCCGGGCTTTTTTACGCAAAAAAAATGCGGACCACGGGGTCCGCAAAAGTTCACGTTGGCTTTAGTTTTTCGAGTTTGAGAGAAACTCGTTTGACTCGGCGGGGACTTCAAGGGTCAAACAGCCGCCGCCTCGTCTCTGTGCTGTATTATTCAACAGAATGCTTGATAGGGATAATCGTTCATTGCTATGCTATCTATCGCCATGAACTATCATGGCGACGGAGGATGAATAATGAATATTCGTGATCTTGAATACCTGGTTGCCCTTGCAGAGCATCGCCATTTTCGCCGCGCGGCAGATTCCTGCCACGTCAGTCAACCCACGCTGAGCGGTCAGATCCGCAAGCTTGAGGATGAATTAGGCGTAATGCTGCTGGAGCGAACCAGCCGTAAAGTGCTGTTCACCCAGGCCGGTTTGCTGCTGGTGGATCAGGCGCGCACCGTGCTGCGCGAGGTCAAAGTGCTCAAGGAAATGGCAAGCCAGCAGGGGGAGACGATGTCCGGCCCGCTGCATATCGGCCTGATCCCAACCGTTGGCCCCTACCTGTTGCCGCATATTATTCCGATGCTGCACCAGACCTTCCCGAAACTCGAAATGTACCTGCATGAAGCACAAACCCATCAACTGCTGACGCAGTTAGATAGCGGCAAGCTCGACTGCGTGATCCTTGCGCTGGTCAAAGAGAGCGAAGCCTTTATCGAGGTGCCGTTGTTTGATGAGCCGATGATGCTGGCGATCTATGAAGATCACCCGTGGGCGAATCGCGATCGTGTGCCGATGGCCGATCTGGCGGGTGAGAAATTGCTGATGCTGGAAGACGGGCACTGCCTGCGCGATCAGGCGATGGGTTTCTGCTTTGAAGCGGGGGCGGATGAAGATACTCACTTCCGCGCAACCAGCCTGGAAACGCTGCGCAACATGGTTGCAGCGGGAAGCGGTATTACGCTGTTACCGGCTTTGGCTGTGCCTAACGAGCGTAAGCGCGATGGCGTGGTTTACCTGCCGTGCATTAAACCTGAGCCGCGTCGCACGATTGGGCTGGTGTACCGCCCTGGCTCGCCGCTGCGCAGCCGCTATGAGCAGTTGGCAGAGGCCATCCGCAGTTCGATGGATGGCCATTTCGACAGTGCGTTAAAACAGGCGGTTTAAGCCATTTAGCGCCGCTACCCGATAGGCTTCTGCCATAGTGGGGTAGTTAAAGGTGGTGTTAACAAAGTACTCGATGGTGTTACCACCACCTTTTTGTTCCATGATTGCCTGGCCGATATGAATGATCTCCGCGGCACGTTCACCGAAGCAGTGAATGCCCAGAATCTCTTTCGTCTCGCGATGGAACAAAATTTTCAGCGTTCCCACACTCATCCCCACGATTTGCGCCCGCGCCAGATGCTTGAACTGCGCACGACCCACTTCATAAGGCACTTTCATCGACGTCAGCTGTTGTTCGGTTTTACCTACAGAGCTGATTTCCGGAATGGTGTAAATACCTGTCGGGATATCTTCAATCAGGTGGGCGTTCGCTTCACCTTTGACCAACGCCTGGGCGGCAATACGGCCCTGATCGTAGGCTGCTGAGGCCAGACTCGGGTAACCAATCACGTCGCCAACGGCATAGATATGCGGCAGCGCTGTCTGGTACATACTGTTGACCTTCAACTGACCGCGGCTGTCGGTGGCAAGACCTATATTTTCCAGCGCCAGCGAATCGGTGTTCCCGGTACGGCCATTCGCATACAGCAGGCAGTCGGCTTTTAGTTTTTTACCGGACTTCAGGTGCATGATCACGCCGTCGTCGCAGCCTTCAATTTTCTCGTACTCTTCATTGTGGCGGATGACGACACCGCTGTTCCAGAAGTGATAGGAGAGCGAATCGGACATCTCCTGATCGAGAAATGCCAGCAGGCGATCGCGGGTGTTGATTAAATCCACTTTCACTTCCATCCCACGGAAGATGGAGGCGTATTCGCAGCCAATCACCCCTGCGCCATAGATCAACACATGGCGAGGCTCATGGTGGAGGCTCAGGATAGAGTCACTGTCGTAAACACGCGGATGCGAAAAATCCACGTCATCAGGGTGATAGGGACGTGACCCACACGCAATCACAAATTTTTCCGCGGTAATCGTCTCGACCGAGCCGTCATGGCATTTTAGTGCCAGCGTATGCTCGTCGACGAAATGCGCGTCTCCTTGCAGGATTTCACAGTGGTTGCGTTCGTAGAATCCCTGCCTCATCCGCGTCTGCTGATTAATAACCGTATCGGCATGGTTAAGGATGTCGGCAAAAGAGGAACGAAGAAGTCGGGAGTGGTCGCTGTAAAGAGGGTTTTGGTTAAATTCGATAATGCGGCTAACGGCGTGGCGGAGTGCTTTAGACGGGATGGTGCCCCAGTGGGTGCAACCGCCGCCGACATTATGGTAGCGCTCAATCACCGCGACCCTGGCTCCCTGCTTCACCAGACCCATAGCAGCGCCTTCGCCGCCGGGACCGGAACCAATAACTATTGCGTCGTAATCGTAGGAATGTGACATGGCAAGGCTTACCTGTTCTTATACATAAAAGCAACAGAATAGTAACATCATTGGTCCGATAACCCAATTATCGTTGTGCTCTTTTCGCACAGTGGAGCACAAACGGCACGTAAACAATCATTCACAAAGGGATGTAAACAGATTAATTTTATTCTCTGGTATAGTGCCAACAGGCCTTTGGAAGGATTCAACTATCGTGATGGGCGTTAGAGCACAACAAAAAGAGAAAACACGGCGTTCGCTGGTGGAAGCGGCATTCAGTCAACTGAGCGCTGAGCGAAGCTTTGCCAGTTTGAGCCTGCGGGAAGTTGCGCGCGAGGCCGGAATTGCGCCAACCTCCTTCTATCGTCATTTTCGGGATGTGGATGAACTGGGGCTGACCATGGTCGATGAAAGCGGCCTGATGTTGCGCCAGCTTATGCGTCAGGCACGCCAGCGTATCGCCAAAGGCGGGAGCGTGATCCGCACATCGGTCTCGACCTTTATGGAATTTATCGGCAATAACCCTAATGCGTTTCGTCTGTTATTGCGTGAACGTTCAGGCACATCGGCCGCTTTTCGTGCCGCAGTAGTAAGAGAAATTCAGCATTTTATTGCGGAACTTGCCGACTATCTTGAAATCGAAAACCATATGCCACGCGCCTTCACCGAAGCACAGGCCGAGGCGATGGTCACCATTGTTTTCAGTGCGGGCGCCGAAGCACTGGATGTGGGTGTTGAACAGCGTAAGCAACTCGAAGAGCGGCTGGTATTGCAACTGCGGATGATTTCCAAAGGCGCGTACTACTGGTATCGCCGTGAACAAGAACGGTCGGCGCATCAAATCGACGAAGGTGAGTAATGAAACAGTCAGGTCAGGATAAAGGTACGTTGTTGCTGGCATTGATCGCTGGCTTATCAATCAATGGCACATTTGCGGCAATTTTCAGCTCCATCGTGCCCTTTTCAATCTTTCCGATGATAGCCCTGGTGCTGACGGTGTACTGCCTGCATCAACGCTATCAGAACCGCACCATGCCGGTAGGTTTACCGGGCCTGGCCGCTGCGTTCTTTATTCTGGGCGTTCTGCTGTACAGCACCGTGGTGCGCGCCGAATATCCGGATATCGGTTCAAACTTCCTGCCGGCTATCTTAACCGTGGCGCTGGTGTTCTGGATTGGCATCAAGATGCGTAATCGTAAGCACCAGTCCATCGAGTAAGAAGAGCCTGAGCACTCTGGAAAGTTAGCCGGATAGCGCTGCGCGCACCCGGCTGACAGTTTATCGGGCAGTCAGTAAAACGCCGCACTCCATATGGTGCGTGTACGGGAACTGATCGAACAACGCCAGACGTTCAACCTTGTGCGTCTGGCTTAATGTTTCCAAGTTCTTACAAAGCGTTTCCGGATTGCACGAGATATACAGAATGCGCGGATATGCTTGCACCATCTTTTCAGTTTCACTGTCCAGCCCACTGCGTGGGGGATCGACAAAAATCGTCTCGCACTGATAACTCTTCAGGTCGATACCCTGCAGACGGTTAAATTCACGCACGCCGTTCATGGCCTGGGTAAACTCTTCAGCCGCCATTCTGATGATCTGCACGTTATCGATATGGTTGGCGGCAATGTTGTACTGTGCCGACGCAACGGACGGTTTGGCGATTTCGGTTGCCAGTACGCGATTGAAGTTGCGCGCCAGCGCCAGCGAAAAATTGCCGTTGCCACAGTACAACTCAAGCAAATCACCCGTTGAACCTTCTGTCGCGTTAATGGCCCACTCCAGCATTTGCACGTTCATTGCTGCATTAGGCTGGGTGAAGCTGTTTTCGACCTGACGGTAGATCATCTCTTTACCCGCCACGGCAAGACGCTCATCAACGTAATCCTGATCGAGCATGATTTTGGTTTTTGTCGCGCGACCAATCAGATGCACATTAATGTTTTGCGCACGCAGCGCATCACGCAGGCGTTCTGCCTCTGCGCGCCATTCATCATTCAGAGCCTTGTGGTACAGCAGGGAGACAATGGCCTGATTACTTTGGGTGGTCAGGTAGTCAATCTGGAACAGTTTATGGCGCAGTACAGGATTCTCACGCACACCTTCAATCATCAGCGTCATTAACTGATTAATTAATTCGCTCGCCGCGGGGAAACTGTTCACGCGAATACGCGATTTGGTCTGCTGATCGAAAATGATGTGATACAGGTCGTCGCCATCGTGCCAGATGCGGAACTCAGCACGCATACGATAATGGCTGACCGGTGAACGAAACACCTCGGGAACCGGCGCCGCGAAAGGCGTCATCATACTTTGCAGGCGGACGACTTTCTCTGCCAGCTGTGCGTCGTACTGTTCTGTCGGAAGGTGTTCGGGGGTCATGATGCGTCCTGAGTGATAAAGAATTACGCGGGGATTGTAGGGATTGTGCAGACGATGTCCAGATTTAATGGGGCATAGCTGTCTGGACATCTATACGTATCTAATTGTAGCATTCTGTTTCCGGTCTCCTGAAAGTGAAAAGGGAATCCAGTGCAAATCTGGAGCTGACGCGCAGCGGTAAAGACTGGCGGGATGAGAGTTTAGACACTGCTACATTAAACACGACATCATTTAAGTTGCAGCCAACCAGGAGGCAGCTTGAAGGATGAGGTGAGTGGGAAGTCTTCATCCGCAACACGCCACCAAGCCCGAAGACCTGCCGGAATCACGTCGCATTTGGTTTCATCATCGCGTGCTATAGATGAGGCCTGCGGCATCCTTCTTATATTATGGATGCTTTAACAATGATTAAAAAAGTATCGCTGATGACGGCGCTTTCCGTCACGGCATTTTCGGGCTGGGCGCAGGATAGCGCTGACTCGTTGGTGGTGACAGCAAACCGTTTTCAACAACCTGTTAATACCGTCCTTGCGCCAACGGACATCGTGACGCGTGAGGATATTGACCGCTGGCAATCTAAAACGGTTCTTGACGTTATGCGACGCCTGCCCGGCGTGGATATCGCGCAGTATGGCGGTATGGGGCAGAGTTCATCCCTTTTTGTCCGGGGAACAGAGTCTAAACACGTATTGGTGCTAGTTGATGGCATTCCGGTTGCCCGCCCGGGTATTTCCAACAGTACTGAAATCGATCAAATCCCGGTGTCGCTGGTTCAGCGTATTGAGTATATCCGCGGACCCCGCTCGGCGATCTATGGCTCGGGTGCGATTGGCGGCGTCGTCAACATTATTACGATGACCGGTGAAGAGCGTTCGCAAATCAATGCGGGTGTGGGTTCAAAAGGCTATCAGGAGTATGACGGAACGTACCGCAAGCGCTTTGGTGATACGGTCGTAACGGCGGCGGGCGCGTATCAGACGACGAAGGGCTTTAACGTTCAGCCGCATTCAACTTATAGCGGCGATAACGATCGCGATGGCTATCGAAATAAGCTTTTCTGGGGCGGCATCGAACATAAGTTTAACGACTACTTTGACGGTTCATTCCGTGGCTACGGGTATGCCAGTAACGCCGATTATGACCAGGGCAACTGGGGGTATGACGGCGGCAATGATGAGCACCAGAACTATACCCAGTCCTGGGACGCGGCGATGCGCTTCCATTCCGGTATTTACTCTTCTCAACTGGTTGCCAATTACCAGCGAATTAAAGATTACAACTACAGCAGCCAGACGTGGCGCTATGCCCCGGGCTACTCCCTCGACGATATGGAGCAACGTTATATCCAGTGGGGGAATAATGTCATCGTCGGACATGGCGCCATCAGCGGCGGTGTCGACTGGAAACAAGAAAAGCTGATGTCGTTGGGAACCACCAGTACCGATAACTATAAGCGCGATAACACCGGCTTATACCTCACTGGTCAGCAGCAAATTGACAGCGTGACGCTGGAGGCTTCGGGTCGTGAAGACCATGATGAGCAGTTTGGCTGGCATGGAACGTGGCAAACGGCAGCGGGCTGGGAGTTTGTTGAGGACTATAAAGTGACGCTGTCCTACGGCACGGGGTTCCTTGCACCTTCATTGGGCCAGCAGTTTGGCGCCGAACGCTTTGGCATCTCTTCGAATCCAAACCTGAAACCAGAAGAGTCAAAACAGTGGGAAGCCGGGCTGGAAGGACTAACCGGACCGGTTGACTGGCGACTCTCGACTTACCGCTACGAAATTCAGAACCTGATTGATTACAACAATAATGCCTACTTCAATGTGAAGTCCGCCACCATCAAAGGACTGGAGTGGACAGCGGACGTTACGACGGGGCCTGTGGATCATCGGTTAACCTTGCAGTATATCGACCCCCGCGATGATGAAACCGGTAAACAACTCTATCGTCGTGCGAAGCAGCAGGTGAAATACGATTTGAGCGGGCAGGCCTATTCGCTGGGTTGGGATGTGACCTGGCAGTATATCGGTGAGCGCTACGATTATGACTACGACAATTCCCGCCGTGTGCAAATGGGGGGGATAAGTTTGTGGGATGTCGCACTTTCATATCCGGTCACCTCTCATCTGACAGTTCGTGGTAAAATAGCTAACCTGTTCGATAAAGATTACGAGACAGTTTATGGCTACCAAACTGCAGGACGGGAATACTCCTTGTCTGGCAGCTACACCTTCTGATCCGCGTCCCACCGTGCTGGTATTTGACTCCGGCGTCGGTGGGCTTTCGGTCTACGATGAGATTCGGCATCTCCTGCCGAATCTCCACTATATCTATGCCTTCGACAACGTGGCTTTTCCCTATGGAGAGAAGAGCGAGGAATTTATTGTCGAACGCGTCGTTGAAATTGTCACTGCGGTGCAGGCGCGTTTCCCGCTAGCGCTGGCGGTAATTGCCTGTAATACAGCAAGCACCGTTTCGCTTCCTGCCTTGCGTGAAAAGTTCCCCTTCCCTGTGGTGGGCGTGGTACCTGCGATTAAGCCTGCGGCACGTCTAACCGCAAATGGTATCGTGGGTCTGCTGGCGACACGCGGCACGGTTAAACGTCCTTATACACGTGAACTGATTGACCGCTTTGCGCATGAATGTCAGATCGCCATGCTTGGCTCGGCAGAGCTGGTGGAAATGGCAGAAGCAAAACTGCACGGTGAACCCGTTTCGCTTGAAGAGTTGCGTCGCATTTTGCGTCCATGGCTGCGAATGCCAGAGCCGCCGGATACCGTTGTACTGGGATGCACGCATTTCCCTTTATTACAGGATGAACTTTTACAGGTGCTGCCAGAGGGGACACGGCTGGTTGATTCCGGCGCGGCGATTGCACGTCGCACGGCCTGGCTGCTTGAACATGAAGCGCCAGATGCAAAATCAACCGCAGCGAATATTGCCTTCTGTATGGCCCTGACAAAAGAAACTGAGCAAATTTTACCCGTTTTACGCCGTTATGGCTTTGAAACGCTCGAAAAACTAGCGCTATAGCACGGTTTTGAGCAAAAAAGAGGCGGTTGAAAGTTTTTTTTAAAAGAGGGGTTGTCAATGTCTGAGAACTCCCTATAATGCGCCTCCACTGACACGGAACAACGGAACACAAGCCGCCGGGTCAGCGGGGTTCAGCGATGAACGCCGGCAGAGAAAAGCGAAAACAAACGCTTGACTCTGAACGAGGAAAACG